>Ga0209536_100000189_pt1 | contig 95766 bp, 81 predicted proteins | sample DeeMarSeWOR28_12_FD_187461 | JGI IMG/M metagenome (GOLD analysis project Ga0209536, IMG submission 187461) | Marine sediment microbial communities from White Oak River estuary, North Carolina - WOR-2-8_12 (SPAdes) (version 2) | ecosystem: Environmental > Aquatic > Marine > Intertidal zone >... | reverse complement strand
TTTTAAGTTCACTAACTCCTCGGTTGGTAAAAAGCTTGTTATGGCTGTAACGGGGAGTTTCTTAATTATATTTTTAATTGTGCATCTGATCGGGAACATCACTTTGTTTTTTGGTCCTGATGCATTTAACGGTTATGTGTCAGCATTGGATGTAGTTAAACCCGTAATTCGTGTAGTTGAATTAGTGCTGCTTGCCGCTTTTATTCTGCACATTTTTAATGGAATTAGATTATGGTTCGAAAATAAGAAAGCTCGTGGAATGAACTATAAAGTCAGCGGTGCTGCAGAGAACAGTACTCTATTTTCGAGAACAATGCTGTTAACAGGTTCCATAGTTTTTATTTTTCTTGTTCTGCATCTGGCAACGTTCTTCTGGAGGTTTAATTTTTACGATCCCTCTGGTCTAGCCAATCATCATCTCTACTATGATATTGTCATCAGCTTCTTTCAGATTTGGTGGTATGCAGCATTATATGTTATTGCTGTTATCTTATTAGGATTTCATTTGAACCATGGATTTCAGAGTGCATTTCAGACTTTCGGATGGAATCATAAAAAATATTTTTCTCTTATAAAAAATCTTGGAACATTATACGCGATAATAATGGCTCTTGGATTTGCATCTATGCCAATCTACTTTTTCTTTTTCTACGGAGGTAGCCAATGATAAAGTTAGAATCTAAAATTCCCGAAGGACATATTTCAGAAAAATGGACGAATCATAAGTTTAACATGAAGCTGGTTAATCCGGCGAACAAAAGAAAGTATACGGTGATAGTGGTTGGAACCGGATTAGCAGGGGCATCGGCTGCAGCTTCTTTAGGTGAATTAGGATACAATGTATTGGCATTCACTTATCACGATAGTGCACGAAGAGCACACAGCATTGCGGCGCAGGGTGGAATAAACGCTGCAAAGAATTATCAAAATGACGGCGATTCAGTTTACAGGTTATTTTATGATACAGTAAAAGGAGGAGATTTCCGGGCTCGTGAGGCAAATGTTTATCGATTAGCAGAAGTAAGCGGTAATATTATTGATCAGTGCGTTGCACAGGGTGTTCCTTTTGCACGTGAATACGGCGGACTGCTGGATAACCGTTCATTCGGAGGTGCACAGGTTTCACGTACTTTTTATGCAAGAGGTCAAACAGGTCAGCAGCTGCTTCTCGGTGCAGTGAGTGCATTAAACAGACAGGTAAATAAAGGATCAGTTAAACTTTTTACCAGACGAGAGATGCTGGATGTTGTTGTAATTGATGGATATGCAAAAGGGATCGTCTGCAGAAACCTTTTAACAGGCGAGATTGAGAAATATTCTGCACATGCAGTTTGCCTGGCAACCGGCGGTTACTCAAATGTTTACTTTCTATCGACAAATGCGATGAACTGTAACGTAACTGCCGCCTGGCGAGCACACAAAAGGGGCGCATTGTTTGCAAATCCTTGTTTTACTCAAATACATCCAACATGCTTACCGCTTCACGGTGAATCGCAGTCAAAACTAGCATTGATGAGTGAATCATTGCGGAACGACGGAAGAGTGTGGGTTTCTAAAAACAAAGGTGAGACGCGTTCTCCAAACGATATCCCGGAAGAAGAAAGGGATTACTACCTGGAAAGAAAATATCCTTCTTTTGGAAACCTTTCACCAAGAGATATTTCTTCACGTGCGGCAAAAGAGGTCTGCGATGAAGGCAGAGGCGTTAAAGGTGGTGAAGCCGTATATCTTGATTTTAAAGATGCAATTAATAGGCTCGGAAAGAAAGTAATCGAAGAACGTTATGGAAATCTTTTTGAAATTTACGAAACGATTACAGGCGAAAATCCTTACGAAGTGCCGATGATGATTTATCCCGCTCCTCATTACACGATGGGCGGCGTCTGGGTAGATTATAATTTAATGAGCACCGTTCCAGGCTTGTTTATTTTGGGCGAGGCAAACTTTTCAGATCATGGTGCAAATAGGTTAGGGGCGTCTGCACTTATGCAGGGCCTGGCGGATGGCTATTTTGTCATTCCCTACACAATGGGAAATTATCTTGCATCTGATAAACCATCTTTTGAAAAAACCGATCATCCCGGATTCGAAAAAATTGCAAGTGAAGTAAAAGATTTAACTAACAAGCTTCTTTCAATTAAAGGAAAAAGAACTGTTGATGATATCCACAAACAACTTGGTAGAATTATGTGGAATAAAGTCGGAATGGCACGTAATGAAAAAGGGTTAAACGAAGCCATAAAAGATATCAGAGAGTTAAAAAATGAATTCTGGAATAACGTTACAATTCCCGGTAGCGGCGATGATGTTAATCAGACTCTGGAAAGAGCAGGCAGATTAGTTGATTATTTTGAGTTAGGAGAACTTATGGCAAAAGATGCACTCGATAGAAATGAATCCTGCGGGGGACATTTTAGAGAGGAATATCAATTTGAAGATGGTGAAGCTAAGCGGGATGATGAAAAATATAATTATGTAGCAGCCTGGGAATTTGCAGGAGACGGTAAGTGGAATCTGCACAAGGAAACACTTGACTTTGAATATGTAAAACCAGCGATAAGGAGTTACAAATAATGGAAACAAGAAAATCGAACGGATCCGGCTCTGACGGATTAAGTTTAAAGCTTAAAATCTGGCGACAGAAAAGTTCCAGATCCCCCGGAAGTTTTATTGATTACGATGTTCAGGTGTCCCCTGATGCATCTTTTTTGGAAATGCTGGATGAATTAAATAACAAACTCGAAGCAAAAGGGGAAGAACCTGTTCACTTTGAGAGTGATTGCCGTGAAGGAATTTGCGGAACTTGCGGTCTTGTTATAAACGGGCATCCACATGGACCACTACCAAAAATTGCAACATGCCAGCTTCATATGAGAAATTTTAAAGACGGACAAACAATCTGGATTGAACCTTTCAGGGCAAAAGCATTTCCTGTGATAAAAGATTTAATGGTTGACCGATCCGGATTTGATATAATCCTGGAAGCAGGTGGTTATATTTCCGTAAACACCGGTGGTTCGCCTGATGCTAACTTGATCCCAATTCCAAAAGATGTCGCCGGTGAAGCTTTTGATGCAGCTGCTTGTATTGGCTGTGGGGCCTGTGTAGCTGCCTGTAAGAATGCCTCGGCAATGCTGTTTACATCCGCAAAAGTATCGCAATATGCATTACTACCCCAAGGTCAGCAGGAGCGCTATCGCAGAGTACAGAAAATGATTGCCGTTATGGATGAGCTTGGATTCGGAAGCTGCACAAACACTTATGCGTGCGAAGCAGAGTGCCCTAAGGGAATATCTGTTACAAATATTGCAAGAATGAACAGAGATTTTGTTAGTGCTAAATTCAAATCCAAAGAAGTAGAAGTCTGATAAAATAAGTGACTCTTTTTTGCAAATAGTGGATATATTTAAATCCCGATTAATTTTTAATCGGGATTTTTTTTATCTTTTAATAGAAAAAAAGAGAGAACTGTGATGTTTGAAAAAGAGATAAAATTCATCGGTGACTTTTGTCTCAACCAGGTAAAATATCTTGGATCGAATTTTACCTTCCAAAAGATTACCGCAACCGAGCTGCATCCGGCAATAGTACGTTATATTTCTGCCGAGTTGGAGTTTATGATATACTCCGACAGACGCAAATTGTTACAGCATTCTTATTTCGATTATTCCGGTAAGGAAATATCGGAACATTTCAGGAATATTAATTTTGAAATTAAAAGGACTAAGAGAATTGCATTTGATGATGCAAAAAAATTAATTCTACAGGCAGTTTCATTTAATGCTAATTACGTGGTAAGACCAAACTGGTCACTTTCACAATTAATTTATAATGATCAGGATTCTGTTAGTATTGATGAGCTTGAAATGATGCTTAATTACATTTATTACTATGAGCATTTAAAGAAAGTCCTGTTAGCCTATTTAACAAAGAGAAATATAGTCCAGATATCAAAAACCGAGTTTGACTTAATTCTGAAAAAAATTGATCAGGAACTTGTTAAATCAAACGCTGAGCAATTAATACAGAATGCCCTGGCTTCAATTGGAGATTTCTTTAACATTGGTGGCGTGGAAAGAAACCTGGTTTCTCCTGTTGCAGTGGAAATTTTTCTAAAAGAAAAAAGTTTGTTCACTCATCTTTTAAAATTACGGAAGGCAATTTCAGATCCGTCGAAGAGAAAATATACCATTGAAGCAATTAAAAGATCAATTTACTCAGAGGATATGATTGACGTTAAGGAAGAGAAAGAACCCGAAGTTGAAATGGATGAAGAGAGCCTCGGCGAACTTGCAAATAAGCACGCTCAGAACTTGGATAAAGCAGGAGTCGAGGATATTATCGATCTGGAAGAGGAAGAAGCCTTGTTAGCCTTGTACGAAGAGGAATTGAAAGAAAACTCTTCTGTGGAGGATAGCAATTTTATATCGGATGACAATGAAAAAGAAATTGTTGGTGAAGAATCAGATACAGAGCAAGCAGATAAAGATATTGAAGAGCCGGAAGTAAAATCACCTGAAAAAGAGATAGTAACTGAGATGATAAAGGAATACTTTGATGGTGATTTACCGGAAGATAAAATTAAAGAAACAGAGCAGGAAAAAGTCGAAAAGAACGGGGAGGATGAATCTGCTGAATTGGTTAAAGAAAGAAAAGAAAGCTCCCTTGAAGACGAACTGTTGGAAGTTTTTGAAGATCTTGATGAAGAGGAAACAAATAATAAGAAGTCAGAAACTTCTGCTACGGAGTCTGAAGTTCAAAAAGGGGTTAACTGGGAATCAAATATTGAAGAGAAAAAATTTGAAACTGAAGAACGAATTGAAATTGAAGAAGAAAGTATTCTAACTGATGAGGACTCAATAATAAAAAACATTGAAGAAGCGGTTTCGACAGAAGAAGACACTGAGGATGAAAGAGAATTTCAAGAGGATGAATCCGTCGAGCAAACTGAAGAGAGGAGAATAATTCGAAAAAAGGATTTATTTGGTTATCTGGGCAAAAAAGAAACCAGAAAAATATTATCGCATATTTTCTTAAAAGATGAAGAAGATTTCACAAATACTGTCGAAAAAATTATGGAGTGTGGTTCTTATAAGGAGGCCTCCGATATTTTAAAGTCTGTTTTCAATTCCTATAAAGTCAGTCCCTTTGCAAAAGATGCTGTAAACTTTACTAATGCAGTATCTAACTACTTTCGACAAGCCTGATCCGTCGGAGCCGGATGTCCCATGTTCATTGATTACGCGGTGATAGAAATTCAATCCGGAAAAGGAGGCGATGGTGCTGTAGCCTTCCGAAGAGAAAAGTTTGTTCCGAAAGGTGGACCATCAGGCGGAAATGGTGGAAAGGGAGGAAACATTGTCTTCGAAACAAACCAAAATCTTAATACCCTCCTTGATTTCAAATATAAAAGAAAGTATAAAGCTGAAAATGGAGAAAATGGCGGCACGTCATTAAAGGATGGTAAAAACGGGAAGGATGTGATTATTAAAGTTCCGGTCGGAACCATAATAAAAGATTTCGATACAAAAAAGTCGTTGTACGATTTAAATAAGCCGGGACAAAAAGCTGTAATTGCTAATGGCGGAAAAGGGGGGAAGGGTAACAGCAAATTTGCAACACCGACTAATCAGACTCCCCGCAATGCAGAATCGGGTAAAGCGGGTGAAAGCAAGAAGGTGATTCTTGAATTGAAATTGATAGCCGATGTTGGTTTAGTTGGATTTCCAAATGCGGGTAAATCAACTTTGATTTCTAAAATTTCTTCAGCACGCCCGAAGATTGCCGATTATCCATTTACTACCCTGGAACCGAATCTGGGAATTGTGAAATACAAAGATTTCAAAAGTTTTACTGTCGCAGATATTCCCGGAATAATTGAAGGTGCACACAAAGGAAGAGGGCTTGGGCATCAATTTTTACGGCATATAGAGAGAACAAGAATAATCCTGTTTATGATTGATATTACCTCCGAAAATTATCAAAAAGATTATGATGTGCTCTACAGCGAACTTAAAGAATACAGCGCTAAGCTTGTGAAAAAAGAAATCCTGATTTCGTTATCCAAAGCGGATCTATTGGATGTAAAGAAATTAAAAGAAAAATCAAAATTCAGATTTTTGAATTGTACTACAAACCCACATATTTTTTCTTCGGTTTCAGGATTTGGAATTAATGAATTATTGGATAGTTTTTGGAAAACATTGGAGAAAATTAATGAAGAAACAGATTAAAAAATTATTAATAGTTACCTTTATTTTCTCGGCTGCTTTTCTGGAAAGCTGCGATACCATAGAAAGTATAAATTTATTTACCAAGCAGGATGATGTTGAGCTAGGCAGTCAGCTTGATATGGAGATCAGAAGCAATCCTGCCGAATATCCGATTTTCAACGGCGATCCAGCAATCAAACAGTATATAAATGCAAGAATATTCAATCACATACTTGGATCCTCAAAAGTAGAAAATAAAGAAATATTTAATTATCAAATTGAAATTATAGATAATCCGGATGTTTTAAATGCTTTTGCTATTCCCGGAGGATATATATATCTCTATACAGGATTGTTGTCCTATCTTGATTCTGAAGCTGCACTTGCGGGTGTAATTGGGCATGAAATTGCTCATGTAGAAGAAAGGCACAGCACTCAAAGGTTGACAAAATATTACGGTGTATCTATTTTATTGGGAATCGTACTTGGTGAAAATCCATCGACTATTGCAGAAATTGCTGCCAATCTTTTTGTCGGTTTGGCATTTCTTGCAAATTCCAGAAGCGACGAAGAGGAATCAGACAATGATTCTTACCAGTATTTGAAAGATACAAGATATTATCCGGGTGGTGTAAAGTTCTTCTTTGAAAAGCTTCAGTTTGATGGTTTAATTGACTCAAGCAGCAGTAAAATAGAAACCTTTTTATCGACTCATCCCGATCCGATCGAGAGAATTGAAAACATTAATCAAATGCTTCTGCAGGATGGAATAACACCTAAAAACTTTCAGAGCAATGATGCCGATATGTACAGGAATGATTATTTAATAAATATTAGAAATAAGCTCTAATTGCTTAAGGATTCAAGGAGATTTTTGAAAATAAAACTGATTGTGGCTATATTTGCGTCCTTATTTGTCGGGAGAAATTAGGGCGGGGTAGCTCAGTCGGTTAGAGCAGTGGAATCATAATCCACGTGTCGGGGGTTCGAATCCCTCCCCCGCTACAGGATTTCCCGAATAAATCGGATATTTAATCAGTGACGTTCTAGCACAGGAGTAAAAATTTAATGTATAGCATATTGGTTATTATAGGTGGTATTGCAGCAGTTTTGCTGATAATTGTGATTTTAATGCAGTCCAGCAAAGGTGGCGGATTAGCAGGCACATTCGGCGGAGCTGGTAATATGGGTGCAATGTTCGGTGCACGCAGGACAGCAGATTTTTTAAGCAGGGCAACGTGGTGGTTAGGAGGAATAGTAGCTGTAATAGCTGTGGTTGTAAATCTATTCTTTTTGCCCGGTAAAGTAACACAGGAACAGAGAAGTATAATTCAGGAATCCGGAAGACAGAATATTCCGCAGACACCAACACTTCCACAACAAAATCAGTTACCTCCCCCTATAGAAGGTGAGTAAATATTAACAAGTTTTAGTCGTTAGTTAAGCCCTGAATTAAAACACTATCAGGGCTTTCTACTCTTAAACTCGCAAGCGCTTCAATTATTTCATCCTGTATATCTCTATAAGTTTTCCAACGTCCGCTTTCAAACTCAAAAATAATACAGACTATTAAATCTTCTCCACCTTCTGTTGTTAAGTAACCCGATATTGAAGACACGCCGTTTAATGTTCCCGTTTTCCCTCTAAAATTATTTTCTGCCAGGGTCCCATGCATTCTATCATCAAGTGTTCCATCGACACCCGCAATACTCAGCGAATTATAAAAATCATCAAAATTATTAATATCGAAATACATTTTTTCAAGAAGTCCAACAATTGCTCCAGGAGTTACCTGATCAAAACGTGAAATACCGGAGCCGTCGACAACTGCAGTGCCTTCCGAATAAATTCCGTTATCTTTAATAAAAGTCAATACCGCCTGTGTTGAGTAAAATGAATTACCCTGTTTTCCGCTTGCAATTGCGCCGATAGTTTTAAACAAGCACTCTGCTAAAAAATTATCGCTTCTTTTATTGATTAAGCTTAATACCTCCCTTAACTCTACGGAGTTTTCAAGAATTATAGTTGCTGTAAGCGGTGTTTCATAGTAAGAAGCTTCACCGATAACTTCTATGTTTTTCTCCTCCAGGGTTTCCTTTAGTTTTTTCGCAGCATACAACGGTGGGTTCTCAACATTTACAATATAGGTTCTGTTTCGTCCTCTTCGCTTTTTAATTACCGTAGTCCGGTTTCGGTCTAAAACCAGCGCCGAGATTGCGGGAAGTTTAACATTTGCTTTTTCATCCTTTATCCAATCATCTCTGGTATAGACATCATCAAAATAAGTATCATCGCCAACAATATTCCCCGTGATTTTTTTTATTCCCATTGCTTCCAGACTATCAATCATAACTACCAAATCATCAATCGTAAAGATTGAGTTGCCTAATCCTTTTAGATATAAATTCCCGTTTATTACACCGTCTTCTAAATTGTTGTCATCAGTTAACAATCTTGTGGAAAGAAGATAATCACCCCCCATTAAATTAAGCGCTGCTGAAGTTGTAAAGAGCTTTGTATTAGATGCGGGTATCATAGATTCCCTGTGATTTATTTTTACCAGTGTATCCTGTGTTAACGGGTTGTAAATCATTAAGCCTGTTCTGGTACCAGCAGGCAGTTTATCAATTACAGATTGAATGGATTTCAAAACTTCGTCCAGGTTCCCCGGGAAAGCTGCAAGGTTATAGATCAGGAGAAATAGTACTACTTTATTTAACATCTGTTTAAGATATTACAATAACAAATTAATTTGATATATAAATGATTAGAGGTATTTTTGCACAGCTTAAAGTTACAAAATAAAAATCATTAAAAATTTTTCTGCAAATATAAACCAATCATATCTTATTCTTTCAATAACAAAATAACCCGGTTACAATTTTATGCCCAAATTTAAAAAACCACCAAAGGCCTATGAGGATTCTGACTTCCTGTATTCTTCAGATGGAAGATCGATCAGAATATTAACGGAATTTCTACAGCCCAGAAGCAAATTTAGAAAACATAAAATTATGGATACTATTGTCTTCTTTGGTTCCGCAAGATTAGTATCTAAGAGGGATGCATTAAAAGAGTACAATAAAGTTAAATCATTAAATCCTAAATTGACGGAAAATTTTACAGGAAAATTAAGAGAAGCACAGCGGCTTGTAAATATGTCAAAATACTACGAAGATGCGGTTGAATTGTCACGCCGGCTGACGGAGTGGTCTATGAATCTTGAAACGATGGCTAACAGGTTTATTATTTGTACGGGAGGTGGTCCCGGAATAATGGAAGCAGCAAACAAAGGTGCTAAAAAAGCGGGAGGTTATTCAATAGGATTAAACATAAGTATTCCATACGAGCAGTTCATAAATAAATATGTTACTCCTGATCTTAGTTTTGAATTCCACTATTTCTTTATGAGAAAGTTCTGGTTTGCATATTTATCCAAAGCCTTTGTCATTTTTCCCGGTGGATTTGGTACAATGGATGAATTATTTGAAGTCGTTACATTAATTCAAACCGCAAAAATGAAGAAAAAATTAGCGATGATCATTTATGATGAGAACTACTGGAGAAATATTATAAACTTCGATGGGCTGGTTGAGCAGGGTATGATAAGCAAATCGGATGTAAATCTGTTTTCCATGTGCAGCAATATAGATGATGCATACAATATAATTATTAAACACCTTAACAAGTATTATACAAAACAAAAAGAACCGGAAGTAATTGAACCGGTTCTTCGTATGAAATAATAAAAAACCCCCGGATAGGGGGTTTAAGAATTACATTTCCTCTGTTCTGTGGAATCGTCTAACGGCTTTCATTTTTTCCATTCGTTTCTTTACAGAAGGCTTTACGAAAAAAGTACGTTTCTTGTATTCTTTAAGAACACCCGATCTCTCGTATTTCTTTTTAAATCTTCTAAGAGCTTTATCAATGGATTCGTTTTCGCCGACGGTTATGCCAACCAATATTTATTCACCTCTCTTTACTTGTTTAGTGATTCAATTAATTTTTTAAAACCTGATTTTTGAAATTCGACAGAAATTGAACTCTGTCCGTTTGAAAGTGTCTCTTTAGAAACTACTTTCCCAAAATCATCCCAATTTTCATGATAGATTGATTCGCCAATTTTAAAAGTTCTGCCAGGTGAATAAACAGTGCAATCCTCGTTTTCAATCCCATCGAGAGAAACATTCAAATTTTTCAATTGTTCCGTAACATCTACAAGCATTACGTGTTTACAAGTTTTACACTTTGCCCATTTTTTTGTTTCAGAATCTTCACCGGTTGCATCCCCTTTAATTTCCATTTTTTGTATCGAATTGCACGAATTACAAAAAGCCTCAATATTTTTTAATCTTGCCATAATTTTTTCTCAAACTTAATCAAATTGCAAACATTAATTTATCATTATCATTTCCCATTATCAAATTATCTGCAGTAACTCAATAACTGCCAAAAATATGATGACATTTCAAATTTCTATAAAAAACCTCTTTTTTGCCTCTTTTTTAATCTTTTTTTTCAAACTTAATGGGGCATTCTCTTTAGAAATTGAATTTTTCAGAAATGATTTTATATGTGTCTGGATTTCAAGCTCCTCTTTTAAACGTGGTTCCCGATTCAGTATTTGCTCCAGGTCGGTGACATCGGTTTGTTTTAGTTCTTTATCCAGCCATAATGTAACATCACGTAATTTTTCAATTGAATAATGATCCTTATTTTCTTCTGTTTGATCTATAGTCAGATCAGCTGATGCGCTTATTCCGGCATGTAATCTGAAAAAAAGTTTTCTCGACCTGTAAATTCTGTTTGCAATTACAGTAAGAGGGAGATCTAAAAATTCGGCAATGGATTGGTACGGGAGATTATAAACATCTCTCAAAATTAATGGCAGAATTAAATCCCGTGGAAGATTTTTAAGTATTCCCGATAATTCTTTAAAGCTTATTTGATATTGGCTATTTTCTTCAAGCCTTGAAATCAACTTTGAACCTGCGTTCCATCTATCGATTGATTCAATATCGAAATCATCTTTATCTTGGTTTTCATCATAGTAATCAAGTATCAGCTTAAAAAATATTCTGTGTATCCATGTTCCCCAATCGGTTTTTGCTTTTGTTTTATCACAATAATAAATTGCATTCTTGTAAGAGATCCATACAATTTTTTTAGCGATACGTTTTTTCAGAACAAGCCATAAAGAAAGATTATAAATATGATCAACCAGGATAAAAGCCCGGGTTTTAAATTCCTCTCCTAATTTTTTTAATTCTTCTCTTGATGTATTGAACTGTTTCATTTTAACCAAGCCTGGAATTTCTATTTATAGACAATGCCGTTTCCTTTTGTCTTATTCAAATTCTGCAGATCAAATAAAAATCCGTTAACAACCGCATATGCTACCTGATTATCCTTTCTAATTATGAAGTTTGCTTCACCTTCAACCTGTATACTGTTTTTTATTTTTGATATATCCTCAAGGACTATATTAAAATTGAATTCGGAGAACTCATTCAAATAGTTTTCAGATTTTAAAAAAACGTTTGTGTATCCCTCATTAAATAATTCTGAAGGGTTCAGCATTTTTAATTCTTCAATCGAAGTTACTGCATCTGGTTTTGTTTTCCCGGGTTCTACTGAATAGCCTGTCAAATCGATCTCTTCGTACCCTGCAAAAACAGATAAATCACCTATATCTTCAATAACTGCTTTTAAGTAAAAATCTTTTGCATCATTTATATTTTTTTCTTCAAAGTTAAATCCGATATCAACTAAATATTCGTGATCCTTTTTTTTCATTATAAGATTTCTCAAAATTACATCCATCATAAGCTCTTCGTTTTTCGGAATAGATTCATAAAATTCGGTCGTTTGATCTTCATATACTTCACCTGCAATGTTCGCAAATGCAGTTAGCAGAGCAATGTAATTAATTTTTCGTAAAAATTGTTTTTCCCTGTCATCACGCCAGCCGCCTGTTTCCAAAAGAACTACTGAAGTTCCCAATTTCGTAAAGTTATCACCGAATGCACGTGGTTCGTAATCATCAGAATATTTTCCTATATGCCCGGGAATAAATTCATTTAGAATTTTCATCATTGATCCAATAAGCTTCATTGCATTTTCTCTTGGCGGGGTAATTGTTTTATCCCAATCCGGAGCGGGGGCTAAAAACGAAATTGAAGCCGGGCTGATCGAATTTCCGGAAGCGTACTCTCTGCTCTGATCGTGAAGGTTAAATCCAAAGTCAGCTTTTAAAGTATCAAATATATTCCTTAAAATTTTTGCCTCAGGAGTTTGCTCCCTTAAAACATCGCGGTTTAGATCTATTTCAAAAATGTTTCTTCGCTGGAATAATTCTGCACCATCGGGATTAAGCATTGGCAGAAAACAAATAGACAGGGTTGATAGCAGAAAATTTTTAAAATCAACAAATTCGTTTTCTGAACTAAAGAAATTTAAAATATCAAAAATGGCCGCAGTTGCAGTCGGCTCATCACCGTGCATTTGGGACCACAGAAAAACTTTTTTGTTCCCGTTCCCCACGGAAATTAAATGAATATCTCTTCCTTCAGCTGATGTTCCGACTTTATCTACCTTAAAAATCTTATTATTTTTTGCCTGTTCGATTAATGGAATTATATCTGAGTGCTTAAATCTTCTGTTTGTTAGAGATTTTTCTTTGAAGTTTTCGTACGAGTAGTAAAGATCCCAGGCAAGCTGTTTTTCCTGTGCCATTATAAATCCTGATAAAATAATTATGAAAAGGTAAAGAGATTTTTTCATTCGTGTTTTAATTTAATTATTCGAAAGTTCATTTACTAAGAATTGAATAAAAGGAGTCTGAATTATGGCTACCAACAATTTAGAAATCGGTTCTCCGGCACCCGATTTTAATTTGATCGGAATAGATGATAAAAAATATTCCCTTGATTCTTTCAGGGATAAAAAAGCATTGATCGTGATCTTCAGCTGTAATCACTGTCCATACGTGCAGGCTTATGAAGACAGAATAATTGCAATACAGAGGGATTATGCCGTCAAAGATGTTGCAGTTGTTGCAATCAGTTCAAATGAGGATGTTAATTACCCTGATGATTCATTTGAAAATATGAAAAAGCGTGCCGCGGACAGAAGTTTTAACTTTCCATATTTAAGAGATGAAGATCAGAGCATTGCCCGCGCTTATGATGCCACACACACACCTGAAATTTTTCTTTTTGATGCGAATAGAAAATTAGCTTTCCACGGTAAGATTGACGACAACTGGCAGGAATCCGATAAAGTACAAAACCATTATCTGCGAGATGCACTTGATGAATTACTTGCAGGTAAAGAAATTTCTGTGCCCGAGACTTTTACAATTGGTTGCACAATTAAGTGGAAGAAGTGAAAATGATAAATAATTCAAATATAATTTAGGAAAGGGATTTGAACTTGGTTTTAATACATAAATCCAAAGTTCAAAGAGATAAAAAATCCGTTTATATGATCTTTATATCTTCCGTCTAGAATTTCCACACCATCATCGAGAAATTGAGTATAATAATAGCGAATGTTTAAACCGATCAGGTTTGATTTATCCAAGCCGAAGTTTGCACCAAATCCTACATAGCCGCCAACGCCAAAATGAGTCTGTGCTTTCCCAAATGCAGCAAAAAACTCTTCGGAATAGGGTGTGGTTAAGGCAATTGAGGGTCCGACTCCTGCATTTACATACGGTCTTAAATTATCGGCGAGTTCATTTTCAAACAATCTGAACTGAGCACCAAATGTAAAAGGCACCTGAAATACGCGGTTCTTTTTTCCAATTGTAAATGTTTGCCCGAATATATCCACATATTCAATCTCTCTTTCATCTTTAGCCTCGGAAATGGAGATATCCGCGAAAAGAGTAAATTTAGTACTCAACTGTTTTCGGAAAAATCCACCAATACCAAAACCGCTTTCGCCGATCAGAAAATCGAATCCCCAGGCATTTGGCGGGAAGATTTCAGGTGGTTTATCAGGCGCAATTTCTCCAATTCCCTGCGCAATAGCTGAATTACTATTCCAAACCAGCGGAAGAGTTGTAATTATCAACAATATTGAAAATATTATGGTTCTCATGTTCTTTACTATTTTGTAATTCTAAAATAATCAACTTGTTATCAATATCAACCTAATTTTTTATTACCACTATTTTTTTACATTTGAACGGTTATAAGATGTCTTTCTTAAAAAAATGAAACAATCTTGAGTGATCTTAACAAAACAATATATTGAGAAAATTGATATTGATTCGATAATAAATGATCGAATCAATAATCAAAAAATAAATGAGATACTTTTTGTTGTTCCAACCCGTAGAAAGATAAGATATTTAACCCGTGAGCTAATATCCATTTCTCCGGGTAACTCTGCTGCAGGGTTAAAAATTGAGACTATAGGATCATTTTCACAAAGTCTTATTTCAAGTTTTATTAGCGAAGGAAATCTCATTTCCGAGGAAACAGGGGTATTGATTCTGAACCAGTGCTTTAAAGAGGTAAGCTTAAAATATTTCTCACAATATAAAACGCATATCCCTTTCGGCACACTGGAGAGAGTAAAGAATGTTATATCCGAATATAAAAGGCATGGTATTTCTCCGCGCAGGTTAAAAGAAGAATCAGAAAAGATAACAGGAGCAGAAAAACTTAAAGCAATCGATATTGCAGAAGTATATAATAGATTTCAAAACAAACTGCATAAAATTAATCTCAAGGAAATTGGTGATGTGTATTCAAGTTTGAATGCTTTAAGTACTGATGAATTTGAAAAAGTGTTTATAGAAGCTTATCAGGATGTAAACCTTGTAATTATCAATGGTTTCGATGAGTTTACTACTCCGGAAACAAATATTATTAATTCATCTGCTGAAATTAAAAACCTGGAGCTTTTTATAGTTCTTGATTATTTTAAATACAATCCTACCATATTTTCACATCTCGATTCCTGTCACAACCGATTTATTGAAAAGGGATTTAAAGAAGTTACTGATTTATCACCGGCACCTAAACCATTATTTGTTAATTCTGTCAGAGAGCATTTTGCGCTTCAATCATCACAAAAACAAATTGATAAGTTCAAAAGTCAATTAACGGTAATTAAGGCTCGAAGCAGGGAAGAAGAGATTGAATTGGTTGCAAAGCAAATAAAATTACTGTTACAAAAAAAAGATATCGAACCTAACAGACTTTGTGTGGTATTTAATTTAATAGAAAAATATTCGCCAATTATCAGGGATAGATTTACTCTTTTTGGAATTCCATTTAATCTAACGGACAGATTTTCACTCAGCACTTCTGAGCCGATAAAGGGCATTATTTATTTACTGGAAATAGTTGAAAATGATTTTTATTACAAAAGTATTTTAAGAGCTCTGGGTAATTTTTTTGCGAAAATAGATGGAATTGATCTTTCCAATCTTTTGAAAGTTGCAGTTGAATTGAAGATTGTATCCGGCTATACAAACTGGCTAAATAAAATTCAAGAATCAATTAATGAGTTAGAATCAAATTACGGCGAAGGGAATGATAATACTGCTAAAATTGAAAGCTACAGACAGGCTGAAAAAGATATAGGGGAAATAAAAGTAATTCTGCAACCATTCGATCAAAAGCTTCATCCAAAGGAGTTCAAACAGCACCTTCTATCGCTTATATTCCGGTTGAACTTCCCAGGTAAAATATTAAATTCTTCACAAGATATAGTTGAAAAAGATTTAAAAGCGCTGAACACTTTTACAACTTCATTAAAGGAGCTCACAGAAATTCTTGAGCTTGAGAGTGAAGGGGAAGTTAAGTACGATTTAAGATTTTATTTGAGTCAGTTGAAAACTTTAACTGCATTCAGCAGGTTCAATGTATCAGAAAAACCGGGATATGGTGTGCAGGTTACCACTTTAAATGAAATCCGCGGTCTTAATTTTGATTACCTTTTTATTTGTGGTTTAAACGACGGCGAACTTCCAACTCGTTTCTCACCGGAAGTCTTTTTCTCCGGTTCTTTCGCTCGCGAAGAAAATCGTCATCAGATCGAACAACGCTATCTTTTCTACCAGGCTTTGTGTGCCTGGGACAAAGGATTATTTTTAACTTATCCACAATTTGAGGAAAAAAAAGAATTGGTTCAGTCGAGTTTTTTACTCGATTTTTTGAGGCTTTATTCGGTTCAAAACAAAAATGAACAATCCTTCTCTGAAATAATATTTTCAAAAAGAGAAATGCTTGAGTTTATAGGTTTTATGCGTGATAAGAGAGATCAAACCTTAAAATTTCCTGATGAAATTAACATTAATATTGAAAGTATCAGCAATTCAATTAATATTGATAGTCTGCGGCGGCAAGATCCATTTGCCAGCTTTCAATATTCAGGGTATCTTGAAAAAGATATACCTGATAATTTAAAGGAACGGCTGAATGAAACAACAAAAAGAGAATTTTCTGCAACACAGTTAGATACTTATGCTAAATGTCCGTATAAGTTTTTTCTTGAAAACATTCTAAGAATTCAAACAGTTGAAGAACCATTAGAAGAACTGGAAGCATTTGAGTTTGGAAGTTTAATTCACTCTATCCTGTTTGAATTTTATTTCAAGCTCAAAAAGAGGGGAATCCTCTTGAAAAATTGTTCTGATAAAGATTTTAAAACGGCTGAGAACATATTATTCGAAATAGCGTCCCAAAAGTTTGATGAACTTAGTCTGGGTTCGGAGTATACGTTTTATGAACGCGAGAAGTTATTGGGAATGAATGGTAATAAAAAAAATTCTATCCTATATAAATTCCTGCTGGAGGAAAGGAGCAACGACGATGGCTATATCCCTGCTTTTTTTGAATTGGGATTCGGCAAATTAAAAAATGATAATACTGAACAAATCCACAGTAAAAAAGAAATTAAAATTGGGGATATAAAGTTTAGAGGTAAAATAGACAGGATCGATTTAAATGAAAAAAATCAGACATTGAAGGTTATTGATTACAAGCTTGGTGGAACGAAACCTACAATTGAAGATTTGAAAAAAGGATTATCCCTTCAATTACCGCTTTATTTGTTTGCCGCAAAAGAATTGATTTCTGCTCACTTTAAAGAAGAATTTAAACCAGCAGGTGCCGCGATCTTTTCACTTAAATATGCGGAAAAGGATTTTGGAATAAAGCCAATAAGTTTGAAAAGGAAAGGAAAGGACGAAAGTGTAGAGATGCAGATTGAAAATGCGGAGGATATGATAAAAATTTGCGTTGAGATGATAAATACTTATGTTAGAGATATTGCTAAAGGTAAGTTCAACTTATCTTTACTGAATAACCGGGAGGATAAAATATGCCGCTACTGTGACTTTAAAAAAATCTGCAGAATTCAGGATGTTATTTCCTGATCAATCAGGTTTGTTCAAATAAAATTTATACCATATATTCACATAATTCAATTATTGCTTAACAACAACAAAATGAGAGGAAATGTTAATGAAAAAAATTCAACATGTGTTGATCATGCTTTTTTTTCTTTCTTCGGCGTCGTTTTTATATGGACAGGTAAATCGATGCGGTACAACTGAATATATGAACTGGTTGATGCAACTGAATCCGCAACTCGAGATGAAGATTCAGCAGATGGATGAAGAAACTAACCTGATTTTGCAAAGTGAACCTGAGTATCTGTCTTCTGAGACTATTACAGTTATTCCTTGCGTTGTTCACGTTGTATGGAATACAGCATCGCAGAATATTTCCGATGCAATGGTTCAATCGCAGATCGATGTTTTAAATGAGGATTTTAGAAGAATGCAAGGCACAAATGGCTGGAACACTCATCCTGACGGGGACGATACAAAATATGAATGGCGACTGGCTACGGTAGATCCCAATGGCGATTCAACAAATGGAATAACAAGAACCTTTACAACTGTAGGTTCATTTGGAACGAATAATGCTGTTAAGTATACAGCTTCGGGTGGACATGACGCATGGCCTTCAGATAAATATTGCAACATCTGGGTGTGCAACCTTGGCGGTGGTTTACTTGGCTATGCACAATTCCCAAACGGAAATCCTGCTACTGATGGTGTGGTTATTTTGTATTCTGCATTTGGAAGAAATTCACCAGCCTATCCATATCACATGGGTAGAACGACCACTCATGAGCTCGGTCACTGGTTGTGGCTTTATCATACATTCCAGAACGGTTGCACTCCTCCCGGAGATCAATGTGATGATACACCCTATGTTGATAATCCGAATTTTGGCTGTCCTACCGGACACGTTTCATGCGGGACAGTTGATATGATTGAAAATTACATGGATTACACTGATGATTTATGCATGAACATTTTTACCATGGATCAGGATGATAGAATAGATGTTGCTGTAAATAACTGGAGATCCGGCCTGCTGGTTTCTTATAAGGAAACGATTCAAATTGCTTCAACCGGGACAGATTATATCTATACTGACGTTGGCGGAAACACTTTTGCCAAGCTTAATTTTACCAATATGGGAACAGTCGATAGTGTAACTGTGGAAGTCTGGCCGGAATATTTTCCCCCAAACCAGCCGGCAGGAACAAAAGCGGTTAAAAGATTTTTTGATATAGATGCACATGGAGGCACAGGATACTCGGCAACACTTACACTTTATTATGAAGATCCTGAAGTAATCGGTTTTGTGAATGGAGATTCATTCCTTGAGCTTTTCAGGTACAACGGCACAAACTGGCAGCAAATGGGCGGAACTGTTAATACAACCGAGAACAGCGTTGCACTTGCAAACGTTTCTGAATTCAGCACATGGGCACTTAGCGATCCGAACGATAATCCTATTCCTGTTGAGCTTACTTTATTCAGTTCAATAGTGGAGAACAATCAGGTAAGACTAACCTGGACAACTGCAACAGAAACAAACAATAGTGGTTTTGAAATTGAGCGATCATTAATCAGCGAAGGTAACTGGCAAAAAATTGGTTTTGTGAATAGTACCGGAACTACAACTCAGCCTCAGGCATATTCATATACAGACATAAACTTATTTCCTGGCGAATACCAATACCGTTTAAGGATAATTGATAACGATGGTTCATTCGAATACAGTAAAATAATTAATAGCGTTGTTGAACCGCCGGCACAATTTTCATTAAATCAGAATTATCCTAATCCATTTAATCCTTCGACTACAATTTCGTTTCAGATTCCTGAAAGAGGACAGGCAAAGCTAAAAGTATTTGATGCGTTAGGAAATGAAGTTGCTACTATTGTAGATGGAATTCTGGAAGCAGGTATTCACGAATTGGAATTTAATGCTGCAGGATTAACCAGCGGTGTATACATTTACACTTTAATTTCAGGTGAATTTTCCCAATCACAAAAGATGCTTCTGTTGAAGTAAAATTTAATTTACCCGTTTACTTATTTGCCCCGTGCTTCAGTTTTTGAATACGGGGCTTTTTTATATGGTTCTTTTCTTGACTAATATATTTAATTTGATGACTGAAATATCATTACAAAAAAGGGAGAAAAAATGTGCTTCAGAATTCTTACAGTGGTGCTTCTAATTACCTCTTTTGTTTTTGCACAGGATGATTACAAACCATGGATAAAATCAGAACGTGATAGACATGCGAAAACAATTCAGTTTTCAAAAATTCAATACCCGGGAGATACAAAAATTGATATAACATATTATGGCTTGGATTTAACCATAACATATCAACCAAAATATATAACGGGAAGAGTTATGATAGATGCTCTTGTCGATACTGTCTCGATAACAAACCTGTTTTTAGATCTGAGGGATAATATGATTGTCGATTCAGTATTGCTTGATGCTTCACAGCTTTCTTTCACACGTTACGATAATAAGATAGATATCACGCTCGACAGAACTTATATCCAGGATGAGATAATATCTTTAGTAATTTATTATCAGGGATTACCTTCCCAAACCGGGTTTCAAAGTTTCAAATTTGGGACCACCTATGGTGGCTATCCGATAATCTCAAGTTTAAGCGAACCTTATGGTGCACCCGATTGGTGGCCTTGTAAAGACAGTCCGGCAGATAAAGCTGATTCTGCAGATATATGGTTAACTGTCAGTACTGATTTAGTACCGGTCTCAAACGGAGAATTACAAAGCGTGGTAAATAATGGTAATGGCACTCATACATATCACTGGAAGAGTCATTATTCAATTGCTCAATATCTTATTTCAGTAGCAATTACAAATTACCTTCAATACGATACTTACTTCCATTACGGACAAAGTGATCAAATGGTTATAACTCATTTCGTTTATCCCGAAACTTTTAATTCGGTAAAACAATATCTTGACGAAACGGATGATATGATTGAAGTATTCAGTGAGAAATATGGTATGTATCCCTTTATAAGCGAAAGATATGGTCATGCCGAATTTGATTTTGGCGGAGCTATGGAACATCAGACCTGCTCTTCCATGGGCACTTTTAATACGGGTATTGTTTCTCATGAACTTGCACATCAGTGGTACGGTGATATGATTACCTGTAAGGACTGGCATCATATCTGGCTAAACGAAGGCTTTGCCACTTACTCTGAAGCAGTTTATCTTGAAGCAAAAAACGGTAAGGCTGCATACGACACACAGATTGCTGGTGAAATGGGATATGCCAAAATTGCAACCGGTACAATCTGGGTTCAGAATATAACAAGTTTGGGCGAAATATTTAATGGTGCCCGCTCTTATGCAAAAGGAGCCTGTGTGCTGCATATGCTTAGAGGTATTGTGGGCGATTCAACATTCTTTGATATAATGAGAGCGTATTCGGATGATCCTGATCTTAAATATGGTGTTGCAGTAACAGAAGACTTTAAGGAGATAGCTGAGAGTGTTTACGGTCAGAATCTGGATTACTTTTTCCAGGAATGGATTTACGGTGAGAATTATCCGAAATACACACTTAATTGGTCTAAAAATCTGGTTAGCGGAAGCACGTATCAGATTGATTTAAATGTAATTCAAAATTTAAACTCTAACCCGGCTTATTTTACGATGCCTGTTAAAATAAGAATAAATACAACAACCGGGGATACAATAGTAACAATATTCAACGATGCACAAAACCAGAATTTTCAGTTTAATGTTAACGGAAATCCACAGTCAATAAATTTTGACTATGGAAACTGGATTTTAAAAGATGTTAATTCAATAACGGAGGTTGAAAATATAATTTTCCCGGGTGAATTCAGTCTAAAGCAAAACTATCCTAACCCATTTAATCCAACTACAAAAATTAAATATACTCTCGCGTCAACAGCATCCGTTATGCTAAAAGTTTTCAATATCCTGGGTAAGGAAGTTGCTACCCTTGTAAATAATGAGCAGGATGCCGGAAGTTATTCAGTAGATTTTGATGCTTCCAATTTAAAAAGTGGTGTCTATTTTTACCGGATTGAGGCCGGAAACTTCATTGAAACGAAAAAAATGCTCCTCCTTCGCTAGGTGTCCTTGCTCCCTGAGGGCTAAGGTAGATAAATTCAATGAAGTAAATACTTCTTGACATCATAGAATTGAATATTTATTTTTGCGATGCCACTGCTGAAATGCAGTGGCAATTTTTTTTATTAATCAGGAAATGGAAATGGCAGAAGGAAATTTTATTTATCTGACAAGAGAAAGAATTGTTGAGATTGAAAAAGAATTGAAAGAATTAAAGACAAACGGCAGGAAAGAAATAGCCGAAAAAATTGCTGAAGCTAGATCCCACGGCGATCTTTCAGAGAATGCAGAATACGATGCTGCAAAGGAGGAACAGGGTCTATTCGAGTTAAAAATAAGCAAGATGGAGGATATTTTATCGCGAGCTCAGATTATTGATACATCGAAGTTTAATCATGATGAGGTGCATATCCTTTCACGTGTGAAGATCAGGAATTTAAAGAGTAAAAAAGTATTTGAATATTTGCTCGTTTCACCCGAGGAAGCAGATTTTCAGGCAGGAAAAATTTCAATTACTTCTCCGGTTGGTAAAGGCCTGCTGGGCGGTAAAGTCGGTGAAAAAATTAAAATAAAGGTGCCTGCTGGTCTGCTGGAGCTTGAAATTCTTGAGTTAATGTAATTCTACTCCTCATTGTTATCTTCTGCTCTTACCGTAATTAATCTATAATTAGCACAAGTAATTTCTTATTTTAAGGGTTAATATTTTTCATGATGTAACTCTACCTGCTATGTTAAAAACTATCGAACAAAAAGTCTTAAAACTGATCGATGAAAATCATTTAATTGAAAAAAATGATAAGGTTCTTCTTGCTTTAAGTGGTGGTGCAGATTCTGTTTTTCTATTTTATTTTCTTTTAAAATTTAAAAGAAGACTCGGGATTAGGTTCAAAGGATTTCATTTAAACCATAAAATACGTGGTAAAGAGGCAAAGGAAGATGAGATATTCTGCAGGAATTTATGTGAAAAGCATGATGTTGAACTTTTTGTTGTTACAAAAGATGTGAAAAGTTATGCAAAAAAAAACAAGCTTTCGGTTGAAGAAGCCGGGCGCAAATTAAGATATAAAGAACTGGATCGAATTGCCGATGAAGAATTGATCGATAAAGTTGCTACAGCGCATAATTCCAGCGATAATACTGAAACCGTTCTGCTGAATTTGATTAAAGGTGCCGGCTCAAAAGGTTTATCGGGGATTCCGGTGCAAAGAGGTAAAATTATCAGACCGTTGTTAAGCTTAACTGCTGATGAAATAAGGAATTATTTAAAAGTAAAAAAACTCTATCATAGACTGGATACTAGTAATTTGGAAATTGATTTTGAAAGAAACTTCATTAGAAATGAAATAATTCCAAAACTTAAAAAGCTTAACCCGAGAGTAGAACAAAAAGTTCTCAACTCGTCCAAAATCATTAAAAATATGAGAACCTTTATTGAAAAGGAGATAACCGCCATTACTCAAAGCTCTGTTAAATTCTCAAGAGGTGAATTAAGAATTAGTTTAAAAAAACTGCATGAATTAGATAAAGTTCTCTGGAGCGAATTTTTTAAATCAATAATTGAAAGTAAATTTACAACTGATTTATCTACAGAGAATCTGGAATCATTAATTCATCTGGTTGATAATCAAGCGGGGAAAAAGTTAGTTCTTTCAAATAAAATCATTGCTTTAAAAGAAAGAGGATATCTTTCTATAAATTTAACAAAACCTGTATCTAAAGAGGCACAAACGAGAACTATTCAAGTAAATGACGAAGCAGAGATAAATGGCCATTCAGTTAAAATTGAAAAGGTGTCCTTAGAAAAAATAAAGCGCTCGCAAAAAAAATCTGTTGAATATATCTCCGCTGATGGAATTAAAACAGTTTTTCAACTACGTAAGTGGAGAGAGGGGGATAAATTTTACCCTCTCGGCATGAAGGGCTCAAAGAAAATATCTGATTTTCTTGTTGATGAAAAAATTCCCTCGGTAAAAAAGAAAGAACAATTGGTACTTCTTAACGCCGGAAATATCGTTTGGGTAGTTGGACTTAGAATTGATGATAGGTTTAAATTAACTCCGGAAACACAAAAAGTAATTAAATTGAGTTATAAATGAAGGTAAAAGCTTTGGATAGCGTAATGGTTGGTAATGAGAAATTTGCGATGTTGTTCAGTGAGGAACAGATTCAAAAAAGAACCGAGGAACTGGCAAAACAGATTTCTGATGAGTATAAAAACACAGTCCCGGTTTTTATCGGGGTGCTCAACGGTTCATTTCTTTTTATGTCGGATTTAATTAGATATGTTAATATTGATTGCGAAATTGACTTTTTCAAATTATCCAGTTACGGTGATGCAAAAATATCTTCCGGAAGAGTAAAATTGCTTAAGGAGTTAAATTGCGATGTGAACGGAAGAGACATCATAATTGTTGAAGATATTGTAGATACCGGCTTATCTGTAAAGTATATTGAAAAACTGTTCAAAAAACATAAGCCGAAGAGTATGAAGGTTGTTTCGCTTTTGGTAAAACAGGATAGCCTTAAATATGATTTAAAAATTGATTATATTGGATTTAATATTCCTTCAAAATTCGTTATTGGCTACGGATTAGATTACGGTCAAAAATACAGGAATTTGCGCTCAATTTACATTTTAAATGAAATTGGAGACTGATTTTTAATGAATAAAGAGTTTAATAAATTTTATATGTCAGATAATATGGGGGGCAAACAGCCTCCACGAGGTCCGAAGGGAGGCGGACCAAACAAACCAGATGATAACTTCGACTGGTCGAAGATTTTACGTATGGTTTTTGGATGGGGAGCAGTCATTATCGCAGCAGTTATTGTAATGCAGGTTTTCCGTGCGGGACAGGAAAATTTTGTGGAGATTTCTTTCGCTGAGTATAAACGATTATTGAATGATCCGGGCAAAATAACCGAAGCAACAATTACAAAATCTGATATCAATGATTACTACTTTAAAGCAGAGCTCTCATCGGAAACCAAAATAACTGTTGATGGCAATACTACCTCTGTTAAAGCCATATCTGTTTATATTCCGGAACCCATCATCAAGGATGAAGAAGCGATTTGGAAAGAAAAAGGTGTAAGCTATTCTTTCGATAAACAATCCAGCGAGTGGTTGAATATTCTAATCGGATTTTTGCCATGGATTTTAATTATAGCAGTCTGGATAATTATAATGCGAAGAATGCAAGGGCAGGGTGGTGGCTCAAGAGGAATTTTTTCATTCGGAAAAAGCAAGGCCAAACTGATAACACAATCCGGTCAAAAGGTAACATTTAGAGATGTAGCTGGTGCTGACGAAGCAAAGATTGAACTCCAGGAAGTCATTGAATTTTTAAAAGAGCCTTCAAAATTTCAAAAGCTCGGTGGGAAAATTCCGCGTGGTGTGCTTCTTTTAGGACCTCCTGGAACCGGTAAAACACTTTTAGCCCGCGCAGTTGCAGGTGAAGCTGGTGTACCGTTTTTCTCTATCAGCGGTGCCGATTTCGTTGAGATGTTTGTTGGTGTTGGTGCAAGCCGTGTTAGAGACCTTTTCGATCAGGGAAAAAGAAATGCGCCCTGTATTATTTTTATTGATGAAATTGATGCTGTAGGAAGACACCGCGGTGCGGGTCTTGGCGGCGGACACGATGAACGTGAACAGACCTTAAATCAGCTTCTGGTTGAGATGGACGGATTTGAACAAAACAGCGGGGTGATAATAATTGCCGCTACAAACCGCCCGGATGTTCTTGATCCTGCATTACTAAGACCAGGAAGATTTGACAGACAGGTTGTTGTTGACAGACCGGATGTAAAAGGGAGGGAAGGAATTTTAAAAGTACATACCCGTAATATTCCCCTGAATGAAAAGGTGGATTTGGAAATTCTTGCGAAAGGTACGCCAGGTCTGGCTGGCGCAGAACTTGCAAATCTTGTAAATGAGGCTGCTCTTCTAGCTGCAAGGAAAAATAAAAAAACGGTCGAGATGATTGATTTTGAAGAGGCCAAAGATAAAGTCATGATGGGAATGGAAAGAAAAAGCCTTATTATTTCCGAAGAGGAAAAGAAAACAACTGCATATCATGAAATAGGTCATGTGTTGGTTGCAAGAATGATTCCCGAAGCCGATCCGGTTCATAAAGTCACGATTATACCAAGAGGGCGTGCACTCGGTGTTACAAGCTATTTACCAATTGATGAGAAACATACATATTCGAAAGAATATCTGGAAGCTATTATAACCTATGCATTGGGAGGAAGAGCTGCAGAAAAAATTGTTTTCAATCATTTTACTACCGGTGCCGGGAATGATATTGAAAAAGCCACCAGTATTGCGCGAAAAATGGTTTGCGAATGGGGAATGAGCGAAAAGATGGGTCCCTTGAGCTACGGGGCAAAAGAGGAGGAAATTTTTCTTGGAAGAGAAATTCAAAAGCATAGAGATTACAGTGAAAAAACTGCGGTTGAAATTGATGATGAAGTTCGCTCAATAGTAAATAGTGGAATGGAACGTGCTGAAAAGATTTTGAATGATAATATAGACTTGCTTCACAGACTTTCTAAGGAATTACTTGAGCGGGAAATTCTGGATTCGGAAGAAATCGACAGAATTATTAAAGGGGAAGAATTACCCCCGGTTGCAAAAGGTGATATTGATACTGAAGAAACAGATCCAAAAAAAATTCCTGAGCACGTAAAAAAACTTTTGGATCAGCGTAAAGCGAAAGACACCGCTGTAAAAGATGACTCAAATTGATCGTGGAACTATTCTATATAAGGATGAATTGTTAAGAAAAACAATTCATCTTACCTCACTGTCTATTCCAATCATCTATTATTTTATCTCTTCCGAAACAGCAGCAGTTATTCTTGCCGTGCTTGCCGGACTTGCTCTGATTATTGACTGGACCAGGTATCTATCGCCGGATGTTGGTAAAATTTTTTATAAAATATTCGGCTTTCTTTTAAGAGAGCACGAGATTGATCATCAAAAAAGAAATCTTAACGGTGCGACTTACGTATTAATATCTGCTCTGGTTGGAGTTTTAATATTTCCCAAGTTGATATTTATCGCTGCATTTTCAATTTTAATCATAAGTGATTCATTAGCTGCTTTGGTTGGCAGAAAATTCGGCAGAAAAAAGTTTCTTTTAAAGAGCCTTGAGGGAACTTTAGCGTTTTTCATTAGTGCATGTATTGTGATTTTATTTACCCCCAAAATCGGAAATTTTTCAGAAGAATATTTAATCGGATTTATCGCAGCTTTTATCGGAGCTATAACTGAAAATATTTCCTTTAAATTAATTGACGATAATCTTTCCATTCCGCTTGCAGTTGGTTTTACTATGTGGGGATTGTATTTAGCAATTCTCCCGCATCTTGATTTAACTTTACCAAACGTTCCGAGGTAATAATGAAAAAATTATTATTGATAAGTTTTGCTTTCATTCTGGCATTTCTGATGGTTAATTGTGATCCGTCCAGTAAACCCGCCAGAGGTTTTGAGGATGAAATTTTTGTTGTTGCAGATTCAGTGGAGTATGAGGAGCTTAAGGAATCTCTTACGACTGCGTTTGAAAAGGAAATTTATACGCCACAGCCTGAAAAGCTCTTTACCCTAAAAAGAATTAGTCCTGCAAAACTGGAAACTTTCAAAAATCGCAAGAATATAATTATTGCCGCCCCTCTAAATTCAGGCAGCAGAACATCAGATTTTATCAGAGCAATTGTCGATTCATCCATTGAAACAAAATTAAAAACGGAAAGCGATTTTATAGTCTATAAGTACGATCTTTGGGCCAGGAACCAGCTTGTTACTGTTTTATCTGCACCGACAATGCAGGAGCTTGAATTTAAAGTTTTTCAGAATGCTGATAATCTGCTCTACTCTTATCAAAAAGTATCTGATAAAAGGCTTTATAGCAATCTTTATAATCCAAGCTACGAACAGATGGATATTGAAGGGAAATTTTTAAAGGATTACGGCTGGACAATTTATGTGCAGGCAGATTTTAAAGTTGCTATTAACAAACCGGAGAATAAGTTCGTCTGGCTCAGAAGATCTCCCGGAAGCGATATGGAAAGATGGATATTTATTCACTGGATCGATAATGCTACACCTGATTATTTGGTTCAGGATTCGATAAGAGTGATAAGGGATAGAGTTACTAAACAATTTTACCGGACGAGAGATGACACTTCATACGTTGTCCTTGCAGAAGATTACTTCACTGTAAATGAAATAAATTTTAACGGCAGGTATGCACTGTTTACTCAGGGGTTATGGGAGTTGAACGTTAAAGGAATGGGTGGTCCGTTTGTAAATTATATGTTCTTCGATGAAGGAACAAACAGAATTTATATGATTGATGGCTCCGTTTATGCACCAAAATATTATAAGCGAAACTTGATTCAGCAGATGGATGTAACTCTGCAATCGTTCAGAACAAAATCTGAACTGTCTGCCGAACGGGTAGAAGATCTCCTTGATTCAGTTGAGGAATGAGTTTTAACTGGCCCTCAGGAAATTTTAGTAATGGAATTAAATGGCCACGACTTTTAAGTCGTGGAATGGTTAATAAGTGAAAAGAATCGGCTTTAGCCAAAAATAGATTCGGCTAAAGCCTTTTTAGTTTAAGAAATCATCAAACTGCAAGAAAAAGCACCGAGCTCCGTATGAAATCCAATTATCAGCGGTGTCACGGTTGTGAGACTGTCCGAGAAATAATTAATTAATGGCAGTCGCAAGCTTCAGCTTGCGCAAATGATTTCAAAACGCAACCTGCCCGACCCACCTTTGGTGTCAACAAGGCGGAAAAGTTGCAGCTACCCCTGTATTTAATTCGGACAGTCTTCGTACCGTGACAGAAACCAATTAGTTATTAATTAAGTGTTGCAGTTGCGGTGGAATGCTGAAGTTAGGTAAATCAGAAATAATTTTCTGAATGTAAAGGTTTGCTCTTTCAGTTTCCCCGAATTTGAGTTCATAAGCTGCCCTGTTTGAAAGAATCATTCCTGTAAATCTTTCTATGCTGTCTATGTAATGATTTCGCTTTTCCGGAAACCGTATAGTAAAATCAGGATTGGCTGCAGGAACATATTCATTTCCTTTTACAACTTTAAATAAAAACAAGTCCGGGACTAAATTGTAACCCGAAGGTAGTATTAATTCCCCTCTTTTCATTTCCTGTTCCAATAATTCAGGTGCAATATAAAAATCTCTTTTATCGATATTGGTAATAATTAGTTTTGTCATTATGGCTCTGTAAAGATTTTCAAGCTTGTTGGCATCAAATTTTTCACCCCGTTCAAACGGCTGCAGAGCAAGCAGGAATTGATCAATTTCATTTTTAATTCCTTTCAGCATAGAAGGATCGTAATTATTTAATTGGTTATAATACCACGAACGGCGGAGCAATTCTTTATCGATAATTTTTACATCCGGTCGGTAATTCTCAACAAACTGGTAATAATATGATTCCGATACGAAAAAATCCCATTGGTAGCTGAAGATTATTGCCTCTTCTGAAACACTTCCGACTAAAGCCTTTGTGTAGTCCTCAAAAGTGTATACGCTGTTTTGATTTACTTTATCAATATTAAAATATAATTGAATTGCCAAAACAATTCCTAAAATCAATATCACAACCTTTTCAGATATACCTTTAATCATAAAGAGTTTTATTGCACCAAACGCTGAAAAGAATGCAATCATTAAAAATGCAAGCAAAAAATATGAGTCAATGTCATGGATATCATAATTTATTGAATAAAGCACTGTCCCCAGGAAAGTTATTATTAAAAAGAGAAATAGTTTTCTTGCTCTGATGAATGAAGTGAATAATCCAACGATTGCAATAATAAGCGTAAAGTGAAACTCAACCGGTAGAGATTCAATGAAGTAAATAAATTGTTTCTTAGCTGCCTCCATTGAAGAAAAGAGCCAAACCTGGTACTGCTTTCCTGAAATGTGTCTTAAAATTCTTTCCATATCAATCGGGTTTCCCCAATTTATCATAGGATTTTGTGATGCCCGGATCGGTAAATACGAATATATTATTAACAGCACAGGAATAAATATTAAAATCATTATCAAAGCTCTTTTAACCGAGGCTTTATTTATCTTGAATCGTGAAAAATAGATGTAAGCCGTTCCTGGTAAAACCAGCAGTGTTGTCATATGGTTCGTAAAACCGAGTGCAAGTACAATTGCAAAAATCAGCCATGGTTTTATTTCATCATTATTAAATGAAAGTATGTAGGCTTTCATTAATATTAATATTATCGCTGTAATTAATAAAAGATGGAGTGAATAAACTTCGACTGATGTGCTCTGAAACCAAAATGTTTTGCTGAATGCAAGTGCGAATCCACCGAAGACCGCCGAAATAAATTTCACCCTTTCCGAAATCATAATTTGTGGTTTTTCTTTTTCTCGTTGACCTTTTTTCTTCTTTTTATTTTTAGATTTTACTGCTTTGACCTGCTCTTTGTTCACAAATACTGCGAGATTATCCAGACAAAGTCTAATTGCGTAGGTGAATATTCCTGTTGCAGCACTGCAATAAATAACTGCGAGCAGGTTAAGTTGAAATATTTTTGTAAATGGCAGCGGGATTAAGGAAAAAATATACCCGATTATTGTAAACAACGGATATCCGGTTGGGTGCGCAATTCCAAGTGTAGCCTGTACTGCCGCAAGCTCTCCTGAATCAATTTGTACTACGGATGGTGCAATTGTAAAAAGATATACTGCAAAAACTAATATTGCTGTAATTATATAATAATATTTTTCAAGAATTCTCATTTTATCCTTATTTATCTTAACCCGTTAAAACGGTTATAAATGGTTTGATTTATATTCTCCCCCGACTTAAGTAGGGGGAGAATATGTAAAGATTATAGTTTGAGAACCGTTTCAACGGTTTGATATAAAACTCGTATAAGCAGCTCTGTTTTCTTTTAAAACTGATGATATTTTCTTTTTTAGCTCTGAGCCGGTTCTAATTTTTAACAGAAACGCCAACTTTTCTAATCTTCCGCTTTCTTCGCTAATTCTCGATGATCTGCTGTTAGTTGCAATTTGATTGAACATATCTAAATCTTTTAAGAAAATGTAATTATTTGCCAGGGATTTTAAAAATTTCCATTCCTTTTTTTTATCGCTGAGTTCAGTTAAAATATCAGATGTAGATTTGCCCATAAAATTTTTAGTATCCATCCGGTTAGTAAGAATCAGATAGTGGGAAATGTATTCTATATCATTCAAGCCACCTGAATTTTTCTTTATATCAGTCACCTGTAATTCTGATGGAAACACTGATAGTACTTTAGTTTTGATTTCATTTATTCCTTTTAAGATTTCTTCAGTATTCAATTTTTCAATTCGTTTTAAGAATGAAGTAACGAGATTGTTAAACAGTCTTTTATTCCCACAAATAAATTTTATTTTTAAAAATGACTGTAGCTCCCAAATTCTTGCGCGATTTATATAATATTTTTTATAGCCCTCAATTTCCCATACAAGCTGACTGCTGTCCCCCTCTGGTCGAAGTCTGCAATCCACCGGGAAAGAAAATAAATTTTCGCGAAATAATTTTAATAAATCCTGGAAACCCCCCTCTAATTTTTTATGTTTTTGAATGTTCCGCGCCGCTAAAATCAGATCAACATCGGATGTAAAAGACATACTGTCAGTGCCTGTACTTCCCATTACGGCAACGAAATAATCATTTGCCCATTTTTTATTTCTAACGAACTCAATAACAATATTTCGAATTCTTTCACTTATGATGTTACTCAATAAATAAGATGCTTCACTTGCATTCATAAGGTCTAATGCAATTTTGGAAGAGAGAATGAACAGGACTTTTTTCATTTTATAATTGGACAATTCTTTTATATCGATGTCCTTAAATATTTCTCTGCTGAGGAAAACCTCCCGCAGTTCTTTATCTTCCGCAAAAAGTTCTATACTTTTTTGTGAAAACTCACACAACTTTAGAAATGCATTAAAGAAACCTTCATCAACAAATTCATTGTACCATAGCGAGGGGAAATCCGCATTATTAATTACACGCACAAAGTTTGATAATGTTGTATCCGGGTCTATTGATTTAAGTAAATATGCAATTAGTGTCGTTTCAATTTTACCAAAACTTTCCAGCGATTGTTTATCAAACTTCCGACTGATTGTTAATCCTTTACCTTCTTTCAAAAAATTAAAATCATTCAGCGCTTTTTGATGATTTTGGAATTTAATTCTTGACAGATCGGCTGCTGGCGGTTTATTTATATCCGGAGTTTCTGAAATAGAATCATAAATTCCTCTAACCTGCTTTCTTAAGAGTTCAATTTTATTTCTAAAATCAGATAGTTTATTAAAACCCAGGTAATAACTTAATTTCTCCGCAATCTCACCGCTTTCCGGAATGATGTGGGTCTGCTTATTATTCATCAATTGTAAATAATGTTCTGTTTTTCTGTAAAAAACATATGCTGATTGAAGCAATTCCGCTTCCTCCGAGGATAGTAGGTTCGCTTCCTGCAATTTTAAAATTGCACTCAGGGTATTACCTGTTTTTAAAGATTCGTTGCGTCCGCCGTTTAATAGTTGCAGTCCCTGAATGATGAATTCTATATCCCGGATACCTCCTGGGACGAATTTTATATTGTGCTTTCCTTCAATTTTATCTTCACTAATTTTTTTCAGCTTTTTCATCTGCTCAATTGGTGAATTGAAAACAGTTGAGGGATAAATAAACTTATCCAGGTAATCGATAAATCGATTGTAAAGTTTTTTGCTGCCGGCCAGATAATCAGCTTTAATAAGCATCTGTCTTTCCCAATTATGTCCGCGTGTTTCATAGTAGTCTAGATATTCTCTTATGCTTCTGCAAACGGCAGAACTCTTTCCATCCGGTCTTAATCGTAAATCTACACGGTATAAAAAGCCTGCTTCAGATGATGTGGCTTTATCCAGGAATAATTGAATTATTTCAGAAAGGATTTCGCTGTAATATTTAGTCTGAATTTCCTCTTTAAATTTTCCTTCGTCTATCATCCAACTTCCATCTTTGGTTTTGACCAGTTTTGATTCTTCATCATAATAAATAATCAAATCAATATCTGAGCTGTAGTTAAGTTCGTTCCCACCAAGCTTACCAAGTGAGACTATGCAATATGAACTATTAATATTTTTTATTTGATATTTCTTTAGAATGGAATCGTAACAGATTGAAAACAGTTCAGCAGTTAAAGATGAAGCGAGAATTGAGAGCTCGTGTGTAATTTCTTCAAGGTCGTATTTCAGAAAGATATCTTTTAAGCCGATTCTCAGAATTTCTTTACGCTTCAAAGTATTAATCGCGTGCACTTTTGCATCGATTGATTTATAAAGCGAAGTACGGCTTTTTAACTCTTCATTTAATTCATTTCGATCAAGCTTTGTGCTTAACCTCGAAGGATCCACAACCAGATAGAAATACTCGGGATTCAATACAAGTATATCACTTAAATAATTGCTGTTTGATGCAACGCTTACGAGTATTTCAACATAGTGAGGGTATTTTATACATTCGCTCAGGAAGAAAGTCTTATCGTACATCCCATTTATTATTCTTAAAAGGTTCGCTTCGGAAGCTTTGGTAAAGTAAGTTTGCTTGATTTCATTTTCAATAAGAGTGAGTAGTATTTCGAAATCCGCTGACGGGATACTGCCTGCGGCAATTTCCAGAAATTTTTTTATAAAATTGTCCGAGAGTTTTTCTGAACGCAAAGGAATTTAGTCCTAAAATTCAAATAATCAATTAATACTCAAATTTAAGTATAAATCGGTTCCTTAGCACTTTTTGTTGCCTGGAAGTAGCATGTAAGTGGCTGGCGGTAGTTTTCTGAATCTGTTTATTATTGGTTAGAACAATTACCGTTTGAATTACATTAAATTCCTTTCACAGCCCGAATGCAGTTTAAAGAAACTCTTTGAGGGTTACTCGGTTTTTGACTTAAATAACTTGCTATTTTTCGTTAAGCCATTTGATGGCTACTTCCTCCTTAAAAAATATTTTTATGTTTAATCCTACATTATGTGTAACGTTTTCATAAAATTTATAATCATTTTCCTGATCCCCGGGTGCAATTATCACTGCGGCCTTAATGCTCCTTGTTTCCAGGTTTTGTAATACAGGCAGGGTTCTGGGTAGGTAAAACCAATCAACTAATGAAACATCAGCTTTGGCTTTAGTAACATCGCAAAGGATATGATATTTATGTTCAGATGCTGTTTTTCTTGCGTTGGAAATTATTTCTTCTCCTAATTCTTTATTAAACTCTCCGTGAACAACAATCCGAACAATTACGTTTTCGGGATCTAATGTAATTGTATAATCTCCTGTGTCCATGTTATACTTTCTCTAATTACTTTTTATTTTTTAAAAGATTTCTGCTGACAATAGTGGGATGAGATAATACGTTATCTCATCAAAATTAAAAATTTGAGTTGGTTATAAACTTAATTATTTTTTTTAAGATTTCAATTGCAGTTTATTTATTGGCCAGTGCTTCAATAATTTCCGAACATCCTCCTTCCTGTAAGTAATTAGAGTGGTCTTTAACATCCTTAAACTTTCGTCCGACTATTTTTGAACACCCGAATTCATAATCTGTGCATTTTAAAAATCTTTCCATTACCTCGCTGGCATCTGAACTTTTAAAATCTATTTTACCGCCATCTTTCTCGAGGCTTTTTATTCCTCTAATCCAGATTGCAGCACCTAAAGCTCCGCATGCACCGCCGCATAAGCCGATGCCCCCTGCTAATCCAGCCGCCATAACCTTTTGCATATCGGATGCACCCAATTTTTCAGCAAGTAATGCTGAGCAGCTTACCGGAGAGGGCAGAGATTCAACATCATTTTCAGATATTGATGAATTTATATCATCGAAAGCCGCTTTGGCGTATTTTCCGGACATTCGCAAACAGTGAATCGTTCCGCCTTTTACAATAAAAAATTTAATCATCTGCATAGCTGAAGAAGACTTGTCTATGCCGGTTATCTCATAACAATTTATGTTGTTGTTAATTGCTCGGAATGATTCAATGATTTTTTGAGTTGCTGCAATTGCTTTAACTTCAGTCTGGGAGCCTGCACCGAAAAGACGGTATGCCTGTGCCCCGGCAGCAAGACTTGCGCCCCAAATCATTCCGCACTGGTAGCCATGCTGCATAATTCCGCCCGCTAAAGGAGAAGTGGCACGTTCTTCTTCTGATAAAGGATTATCAAATGCTCGGTTGAGAACTCTCAACAATGTTTCTGATCATGTGCCGACTTTAAGAAATGTGCTTGCTGCTTCTAATGATGAAATCCTGCCTTTTGCTTTTTTCATTATTTCTCCTTTTTCTTCCAAGTTCTCTTAATATTAAAATTGCCCGACATTTCTTTCAAAATATTAAAATTTTTATGACTTAAATCTCTTAATTAATTGACTACCATTCAACAAAATTCTTAAAACAATTACCCGATCTCCGTCACAACCCTTTCTGAGTAAAATTTCTTAAATTGCATTTCAAAACTTCAATCTGTAAGTTTATTTTCACTTTAAACAAGGAGAATACTATTAAATGTTAAATGTAATTAAGAAGATATTTGGTGATAAGCACGAGAAAAGTCTAAAGACTCTATGGCCTGTTGTTGATGTCATAAACGCTGAATATGAAAAGCTGAAATCCCTGTCAGATGATGAGTTAAGGGGAAAAACGGCTGAGTTTAAAGAAAGAATAAGTGAATATACCGCAGAAATCCGCAAACAGATTGATGATTTGAAGATCCGCCTGCGAAGCGATGAAGATTTTGATCGCAATGCCGCCTACGATGAGCTTGATACACTTCAGGAGGGATTAAACGAAGAGTATGAAGCTGTTCTCGATGAGCTTCTTCCGGAAGCATTTGCAGTTGTTAAATCAACATGTGAAAGACTGGTTGGAAAAAGCTGGACGATAGTCGGTAATAAAATAACCTGGGAAATGATTCCCTATGATGTGCAGCTTATCGGCGGAGTGGTTCTGCACCAGGGTAAAATTGCGGAAATGGCTACCGGTGAAGGAAAAACACTCGTTGCAACTTTGCCAATTTACTTAAATGCACTTACCGGACGAGGGGTTCATCTTGTAACTGTAAACGACTACCTTGCTCAACGTGATAGTGAGTGGATGGGTGAAATTTTTAAATTCCACGGATTAACCGTTGGCTGTATTATAAATACAATGAATCCGGAGCAGCGAAAGGAAATTTATAAGTGCGATATTACATACGGAACAAATAATGAATTCGGTTTCGATTACCTGCGTGATAATATGGCAATCGACAAAGAGGGACAGGTACAGCGGGGACACAATTATGTGATCGTTGATGAGGTCGACTCGGTACTGGTTGATGAAGCAAGAACGCCTTTAATTATTTCAGGACCTGTTGATGTAGATGACCATAAATTCAACGAAATGAAGCCCAAAGTTGAACGGCTTTTCAGAAAGCAGAAAAATCTTGTTGCGGCAATTCTGCAGGAAGCAGAAAAACTGCTCAGTGAAAACGGTGCCGACCATGAAGCAGGTGTATTGTTATTCAGAGCATTCAGAGGTTTGCCAAAAAGCAACAAGCTGATGAAGATTGTCAGTGAACCAACTTACAAAAAACTTATGCTTGATACGGAACTTGAGTACCTGCGTGAAAAAGGGAAGAACATGTATATCATTGATGAAGAACTCTATTTCGTTATTGATGAGAAAAATAACAGCATTGATATTACTGAAAAAGGTCGCGAAGATCTTGCACACGGCAGCGGGATGGAAAAGGAATTTTTCATACTTCCCGATCTCGGAATGGAAATTAGTAAGTTTGAAAACGATAATTCACTTTCCGAACAGGAAAAAATTAAAAAGAAAGATGAGCTTTACAGTCATTATTCTGAAGCAAGCGACAGAATACACACCATCAACCAATTATTAAAAGCATATACGCTTTTTGAAAAAGATGATGAATATGTAATTACAGAAGACGGCAAAATTGCAATTGTCGATGAGTTTACCGGACGTATTCTCCCGGGTAGAAGATACAGTGATGGATTGCATCAGGCGATTGAAGCCAAAGAAAACGTAAAAGTGCAAAGAGATTCACAGACCCTTGCAACAATAACTCTTCAGAATTACTTTAGAATGTACAACAAGATTGCGGGAATGACGGGTACTGCAGAAACTGAGGAGAATGAATTCTTCGAAATTTACAAACTTGAAGTTGTTGTTATTCCAACAAACGAGCCATGTGTAAGAGATGATACTGATGATTCTATTTATAAGACAAAGCGTGAAAAATACAGTTCAGTAATTGATAAAATTGAGGAATTGCGTAAAGAGGGGCGACCGGTGTTAGTGGGGACTACTTCTGTGGAAGTTTCAGAGACAATTGCCCGTATGCTAAAGCGGAAAGGTGTTCCCCATAATGTTTTGAATGCAAAACAGCATCAGCGTGAAGCAGAAATAGTTGCACATGCGGGTGAAATTGGTGCGGTTACAATTGCTACAAATATGGCCGGCAGAGGAACCGATATTAAACTTGGGACAGGAGTCAGAGATAGAGGCGGCTTGTATATACTCGGTACTGAAAGACATGAGTCAAGAAGAATAGACCGCCAGCTTCGCGGTCGATCCGGTCGACAGGGAGATCCCGGAACATCAAAGTTTTATCTCTCACTCGAAGATGATTTAATGCGATTGTTTGGCTCGGATCGAATTTCTTCCGTAATGGAAAAAATGGGGATTAAGGAAGGTGAGGTTATTCAGCATCCTATGATATCCCGTTCGGTTGAGCGTGCGCAGAAAAAAGTTGAAGAAAATAATTTTGCAATCAGAAAGAGACTGCTTGAATACGACAATACTATGAATTCGCAACGTGAAGTTATATACACAAAAAGAAACCGTGCACTGCAGGGGGACAGATTAAAAGGTGAGGTTTTTGATTTGCTTGAAGAGTTTGTCGATGAGTTGGTTGAAAATCATTTTGATAATGTTGACGCTGATCTTATGAAAGGTGAGATGCTTCATCGTATGCTGGTCGAAGTTAAGCTAGAACCGGAAGAATTTGAAAAATTGGGTAAAGATGGTGTTAAACAAAGAATAATCGATGCTGCCAAGGATTTTTACAAGCGAAAAGAAGAAATGATAAGCTCTGAAATGATGGCAAGGCTTGAACGTTATGCTATGCTAAGTGTTATTGACCAGAAGTGGAAAGAACACTTACGTGAAATGGATGATCTTAAAGAAGGAATCGGACTGCGTGCATACGGGCAGAAGGACCCGCTGGTTGAATATAAAGGAGAAGCATTCAAACTTTTTGTTTCACTTTTGGAAAATGTCAGGAATGATGTTGTTTCATTTGCATTTAAATTCTTCCCCCACGCCCCTGATGAAGTTCAGCAAAGAAGAAGGCAGCCAGTATCCCGAATGACCGAAAGTAAGCAGAGCACAACAAATATCGGGCTCGGTTCCGGACCCGGACAATTGCAGGCACCTCAGCGTGCAGGAAAAACTCAGCCTGTTAAACTGGGTGAAAAAGTAGGTAGAAATGAACCCTGCCCTTGTGGAAGCGGAAAAAAATTCAAACATTGCCACGGCAAATAATAAATGTCTATGAAAAAAATTGAAGCAATAATTCGTCCTTTTAAATTGGAGGATGTGAAAGAAGCCCTGATTGAAGAAGGAGTAAGGGGCTTAACAATTTCGGAAGTGCGCGGTTATGGCAGACAGAAAGGGCACACCGAAACTTATCGCGGTAGTGAATACAGAATAGAATTTGTCCCCAAGATAAAAATTGAAGTGGTAGTTGAAGATTCCAAAGTTGAAAAAATTATCGATGCCATTTTAAGAACTGCAAAAACAGGGCAGGTCGGAGATGGTAAGATTTTTGTCTACAAAGTTGATGATGCGGTTCGAATACGCACAGATGAATCCGGCAAAGATGCATTGTAAATTTCCCGAATTGAAAATCTTATTCCTGCTATCCCGATGAAAGAGGGAGAGTCAGGAAGATATTTAAGTTACTTTTCAGATTCCGGACAACTTACTTGCCAGGCAGATAGCGCCGGAATGAATGACCGCATTTATTCTATAATTTGTTATAATATTTTTACCTTTTTGTTTAATTGAATCTTTAATAGCTTGCTCTGCGATGTTACTAATTGCTAAAAAATCCAGACTGATTTTTCTCTTCTTCTCATTCATATTACTTTCTGCGTGCGGTATCTGGGGTGATTTTACAACTTATTTTAATCTTTACTATAACACGACAGATCTTTATGATAAAGCTGAAGAACAAATCCTAGAGCAAAAAACAGATTTGTTCTCAACCGAACCACCAACTGTATCTGCCAGTGTCAGTGCTGATCTTGTAAAAGTTATTGAAAAGTGTTCAAACATTCTGCAATTCAGTTCACAGTCAGCGTACGTGGATGATGCACTGATGATTATTGGTAAATGTTTTTACTATCAGAGGAATTATCAAAAATCACAGAGAAAGTTTGAGGAGCTTTTATCAACTCAACCTGAAAGTAATTATATTCTCGAAGCTGAATTGTGGATAGGTAAATGCAAGATGCGTCTGAAGAATTATACAGAAGGTCTGGCCGAACTCAACCTGGTTAGAACAAAAGCAATTGAAGAGGACAGAGATGAGATAATTGAAGAAACCTATATCGAAGAAATTGTATACAGGAAAACCGTAGAAGATTATAAAGCTGCCATTGAGTCGGCAAATGAATTCCTTCAGATCTCATCAAATGATGAAATTAAAGCCGAGCTCTGGTACGAGGTAGGAAATCTTAATTTAAAGATAGGTGAAACTCAAAGTGCAATAACTGCTTTCCAAAATGTATTCGAATATTCTCCTTCTTATGAACTTGAAGTTAATTCAAAACTCAAACTGGGCAAATCGCAAAGAGAGGTTGGGCAGAGTGAATCGGCGCTTGTGATTTTTGAAGATATGCGCTCGGAAGATAAATATGAAGAAAAGTATTCCGATATTGATCTTGAAATCGGAATTACACAAGCTTCATTAGAAAATTATTCGGAGGCTGTAAATCAATTAACAAAAGTTGATACAACCTATAAAAACACTCCAAACTCCGGTGCGGCTAAGTACGAAATTGCTAAGATCTATGAAACAGGTTTGAAACAACTGGACAGTGCGGCGGTATATTATAAAAGAGCAGCAGCTTCAAGTTTACCCGAAGGATATCATTTAATTGTAAAAGAAAAAGACAGGGTTTTTTCCCGTTATACTTCTCTGCGTAGTGATCTAAATAAATATAACAAACAGAAGTTCTATCTTAATAATCCCGAACGATTCTTACAGGATTCAATCGCGTATGTAGAGGATTCGCTTGCAATCGCAGTTGAAATCGCAAACGTAAAAGAGCTGCAGGAGATCTGGTCTGGTTTAGACTCTTTATTAAACGAATCAGATACGACTGGTTTCTTCCAGGATTCTTTAAAAGTTGCCGATAGTTTGGTTGTAAAGGATTCTACAGGTCTTACAACAAGAGATTCTGTTTTTGCAAAGATCAGAGAGCCGGAACGTTTTGATTCATTGATGGCTGCGCAATTCGATAGTATGTTTGTAAACAAGACTTTTGATCTTGAAAAAAAGCGTCAGCTGGAGGAGAAGAAACGTCAAAACGAACTACTTGCAAGCCAGCTTACAGCGGAATTACCAGATACATTGAAATTCAGAAATAATCCACCAAAGCGTCCGAAAATTCCTGAGGACTCTCTAAATACTATACTTGCAAAAAGTCAGCTTGAGCTTGGCAACCTGTTCCTTTCGGAAATAAATCTTCCGGATTCTGCGTATTGGTATTATGAAAATAACTTAACGAATTATCCCAATTCACATTATTATCCTCTAACAATTTACGCAAAGGGTAGCTACTATCTTACAGTTGATGATAAAAGAAGAGCCGATAGTCTTTTCAACATTATCTATGAAAACTACCGTAATGAGAGTATTGTAAATGCCGCCGCAGATAAATTAAATAAACCATTTATTGATTTAAATTATGATCCTGCAACTGAGGAATATACTGAAGCCGAATCTTTAATGCTTGCCGGAGCTTCTGATGTGGCTGTAGACAGATTATTCAGCATTTACAAACAATATCCTGAGTCAGATGTCGCACCGAAAGCACTTTATGCCTGCGGGTGGATTTATGAAAATGAGATAGGAGATCCGGTACGTGCCTCGGAATTTTACGATACACTAATTGTAAATTTTCCTGCGTCCGAATATGTAAAAATTGCGGCACCCAAAGTTGCCTTGTATAAACAGGAATTGAGAAAACGTGAATTAGCTATGCAGGATTCTCTTGAAGCTTTAGTACTTTCTGATTCCCTATCAACGGATTCACTTTTGGTTGAGGAAGTTTTTATTATACCTGAAGATACTATCCAAGTTGCATATGAAGATGATAAACAAAAACCTGTCAGTAATGAGCAGGAAAAAATTGATGAGACAGAAATTTCGATAATAAAAGAACCGGTCTGGAATCCAAGAAGAAGAAGGTGAAATAAGAGGAGACAATAAGGAATAAATTAATAAAAAGTATATAGTCATCTAATTAATTTTACCCTATAGGTTTTAAGCACTCACCGGAAATCAACTTTTAATTATGAACCGTCGCGATCTTTTAGATTTAATTGAAGAAGGGGAGAATATTCAATGCGAATTTAAAAGACAATTTACCACACCCGAAAAAATTGCACGTGAGATGATTGCTTTTGCAAATACTAAAGGCGGCTTCATAATTTTTGGTGTTGATGATGATAGAGAAGTTATTGGAGTCGATAGTGAAAAATCTGAAGCAGAATTAATAATTGATGCTGTTGAAAATTACTGTGAGCCCCCCTTAAAATATTTTATCGATTATATAGAAGTTTTTGGAAGAGAAGTCGTAGTGGTCGAAATACCGGAATCGGAAAATAAACCTCATCGGATACAGGACTATGAGAATACTTTTGATATTAATAAAGCAATAGTAATGGTAAGAGTAAACGATAAAAGCATCCAGGCCAGTAAAGAAATGGTTAGAATTTTAAAGGCAAACTCTGCCAACCTGGCTTTAAAAAAATATACGATAGGTCCTGTTGAAAAAAGAGTGTTTGAATATCTTTCACGTTATGAAAGGATTTCTGTAAAAGAATTAAGCAATCTTGTGAATATTTCAGAAAGAAGAGCATCGCGTACTTTGGTTAAAATGGTACGTGCAAATCTGCTTTTAATTCACACTAAAGATAACGGCGAAGAATTTTTTACTGCTGCGGCTTAAATCTAACTATCGAATATTTCCCTCAACTTAAAAATTGTTACCCCATAAGCGACTGCAACATTTAACGATTGCTTAATCCCAAACTGTGGAATCTCAATAGAGAAATCGCACATATCTAACAGCTCCTGTGAAACACCTGTAATTTCATTTCCGATCAAAAGGCAAATAGGAAAAATGTCATTCTTCAAATCGTAATACGGAAAACTTTTTTCTGTTAATTCAAGTGCGCAAATTTTAATGCCTTTTTCCTTCATCTCTTTTATAACTTCTTTCGGATCTTTTACATATTCCCATTTTACGCTTTCAGTTGCACCGAGCGATGTCTTTAAAACATCTTTGTTACCAACCGGAAAATCAGGATGAGGTGGGTATGGTGTGTATCCGCAGAGAAATAATTTTTCAATCATTGCACCATCCGAAGTTCTGAAAATTGAGCCCACATTATATGAGCTTCTGATGCTGTTCAACACAACATAAACAGGAAGCTTTTTTACCTTATTGATTGAATCCAAGGTGCTTCTGTTTTTTGCTATTTCATCATGTGTTAGCTTTTTCATTCATTATTTACTTTTTGCGGCACAGATTAATAATCTGTGCAACCCTTATTTTGTTTGGGGATAGGCCAACTGTCCGCAGGCAGCAGCAATATCATCACCCTGAGTATTACGCAGCATTACCGTTATATTTTTTTCTCTTAATTTATGCGCAAATTTTAATATTCTTTCCTTTGACGAAGGTTTTAGTCTGGCTGCGAACCCTGAAGGATTCATATGTTTAAGCGAGTTGAAGGGAATAATATTCAGTTTACCCGGAATCCTGCTCATCAACCGGCCAATAGCTCTGATATCTTCGTTTCGGTCATTTATATCTTCCAGCATAATATATTCGAAGGTAATTCTCGTACCTGTTTCTTTTGAATAGTTTTTAAGCGCTTCAATATTTTCCTTTAATGAATACTTTTTGTTAATCGGCATTATTTTATTTCTTGTATCCTCAAAGCAAGAATGAAGCGATAAAGCCAGTTTTACCTTTAAACCGGTTCCGGCTAACTCTTTTATTTTATGAGGAATTCCCGCCGTAGAAACAGTTATTTTCTTTAAACTAATTCCGGTTGTTAACTCTTCCGCAAATATGCGGAGTGAATTCACAGTTGCTTCGAAATTTAACAGAGGTTCTCCCATACCCATGTAAACAATATTTGTTATTTCCGATTCAGTATATTCTTTTTTTGCCAGTTTATACTGATCGAAAATTTCGCCTGCACTTAAATTCTTTTTATAACCCATGAGTCCTGTTGCACAAAACTTGCAATCTAACGGGCAACCTACCTGTGTGGAGAGGCAGAGTGTCGTTCTTTTCATTTCTGGTATTACAACCGATTCAATTTTATAACCATCGATAGTTTGAAAGATATATTTTTTAGTCCTGGTTAAAGCGGAAATTTCTGAAGTTGAATAAATTAGTGTATTTAAATTGTATAAAGAATCTAATTTCTCTCTGAGTGGCTTTGGGATGTTGTTCATCTCATTAAAATCATCGACAAGATTTCCGTATATCCATTTAAATACCTGCTCGGCTCTGAATTTAGGTTCACCTGTTGAAACAAAATATTCTCTTAATTCAGGGAGTGTTAAACCTTTTAACGATCCGTATTTTTTCCCTATTTCTTTTTCTTCTATCATATACCAAAAATAACAATAAGCTTTTAAAATTTAGACAAACAGGGCTTAGAATTCTTTTATATCTATATAAGTGTTCTTTGCCGTCGATTCTTTATTCATTATTTTTATGGTTGAAATAGAAACTTACCTGCTTGCCTTTGGCAAGTCCGGGATAAAATATTATACAAACAGTTAAAAACACAGGGAGAATCATGAATTTTGATTATACAGAAGAACAATTAATGATTCAGGAATCTGCTCGCGATTTTGCACAGAACGAAATTGCACCAACTTCGGTTGAGCGTGATATAAAGGCCGAATTTCCGACAGAAATAATTAAAAAGATGGGGGAGCTTGGATTTATGGGAATGATGGTTTCACCAGATTATGGTGGTGCAGGAATGGATACGATCAGTTATGTACTTGCAATGATCGAGATATCAAAAGTGGATGCTAGTGTTGGAGTGGTAATGTCCGTTAACAATTCTCTTGTCTGTTGGGGAATTGAGGAGTACGGATCAGAGCAGATAAAACAAAAGTATCTTGTTCCTCTGGCAAAAGGTGAAAAAATAGGAGCATTCTGTTTATCTGAACCTGAGGCTGGGAGTGATGCAACTCAGCAAAGAACAATGGCTGATAAAGACGGGGATTTTTATCTATTAAACGGAATGAAAAACTGGATTACTAATGGACTCTCTTCGGAATATTATTTAGTGATGGCTACAACTGATAAAGAGAAAAAGCACAAGGGTATCACAACATTTTTAGTAGAAAAAGGTACTCCAGGGTTTGGTCACGGTAAAAAGGAGGATAAGCTGGGAATAAGAAGTTCTGATACTTGTTCTTTAACTTTTGAAAATTGCAGAGTACCAAAAGAAAATATAGTCTGGGAAGAAGGTAAAGGGTTTAACTTTGCAATGAATACTTTGAACGGCGGACGAATAGGTATTGCAGCACAGGCAATCGGCATTGCTGAAGCTTCTCTGGAAGCAGCTCTAAAATATTCTAAAGAAAGAAAGGCATTCGGAAAAGAAATATCAAATCTCCAGGCTATTCAATTTAAACTTGCGGATATGGCAGTCAAAATTGATGCGGCAAAATTGCTAACATTACAAGCAGCAGCGCTTAAAGATGCAGGTAAAAAATATTATACTGAAGCTGCAATGGCAAAACTGTATTCATCTGAAATTGCTGTTCAATGTGCGCTTGAAGCTATACAGGTGCACGGCGGTTACGGTTATGTAAGAGAATATTTAGTGGAAAGATATTTACGCGATGCAAAAATTACAGAAATTTACGAGGGGACTTCGGAAATTCAACGCATTGTTATTGCGAGGTCACTGCTTGACAAAAAATAATCTTAAATTTTTTTTTCTTTTTATATTCATTTCAACATCTGCTTTCTGCCAGTTAGATAATCTAAAATGGAAGAAAGTAGATCTCTCTTACGAGAAACCAAATAACTTTCGACAGAGAGATTATTCCTTTGAGTTTGACGATGCAGGTGATTTTGCAAAAAAATCAATTGCTTACACCTACTGGTTTTTTATTTCAGATGTTGACGGAGATAATTGCCCTTTTCGACCTTCCTGTTCCTCTTTCCTCATGCAATCTGTAGAAGAAACTAACATTGCACAGGGGATGCTTATGTTTTTTGATCGTTTTACACGTGATATGAATCTTTACAAAGGTCATTATCACTATCCGCGGGTAAAAGATGGATATTACTATGATCCGCCTTCACTCTATACTCTTAACGAATTAAATGTAAATTTTTATTATACACCAGCAACAGAAGTTGTTGATGAATAATGAAACTGACTTTAATAATCACATTATTTTTTTTCATCCCTAATTTAGCGCAAAATAGTCATTTCAATTTCCATTCACCTGAAAACAAGAAAAAATTTGCTGATTATCTGTTTTGTGAAGGTGATTATTTAAGAGCAGTGGAGGAATACGAATCAATTCGCGATTTAATCAGAAATGATACAATTGATTTTAAGATTATGCTTGGTTATTCATCACTTGGACTTTTTGAAGAATCGAACAAGATTTTTAAGCAGTTTAATTATGAATCAGTGTTCTATTCAGATGGATATCTGTATTCATTGAGAAACATACTACAAATTGAACAGCGTGAATTTGATTATCCAGGTATCCCATCATTTGATCCAACCCAGTGGAAAAGTTTCCGTAAGCTTTTTTCCATATCAATGCTTTATGCGGATGAACCATTCGAATCAAAAGAGAAATTTGTTTCAGTCTTTGAAGAAGATGACCAAATCACAGTTTCTTTACTGTACGATTATAAATTTAATCCTCCTTATAAAAGTGAACTATTAGCGGGAGTGCTTTCTGCAGTAATTCCCGGCAGCGGAAAAATGTACGTTGGCGAATGGGGCGATGGAATAACAGCATTACTGGTAACCGGTTTATTTGCATTTTTAGCATATGATAATTTCAGAGCCGATCACAATACACGTGCATGGATATTTACAGGGCTTGGTGCGTTTTTTTACGCCGGAAATGTATACGGTTCTGTGGCTTCAGCACAAATTTTTAACGCCCGAATAAATTTTGAATTTAAAGAAGGACTTAACTTGTTTCTTCAACATAAAAATTATTTTCTGCCGGAATATGACTTTTGTAACTGAATTATGTGTTAAAATTCTTCTGCTTTCTTTTGTCGTAATCAATCTTCAGGCACAGACTGCTTTAAAGGATCAGTTTAATTATGCAAAGAAATTATATAACGACGAAAAGTATTTTGATGCGGTAACTGAATTCAAGCGGCTTTTATTTTTTGATAATACAAACAAATATGTTTTTGAAGCCAGCAAGTTTATCGGATTGAGTTATAAAGAAGGAGCTAAATTCTCAGATGCTGTTTATTATTTTACACTGGCAGAAAAGAATGCTCAGAATAATGAAGAATTATTTGAAACAAGAATTGAAATCATTAAAATAAATATTTTAAGAAGATCAACCGGAAGAGCACTTGCTTTGCTTGTTTCGCTTCAGAACGATAAAAGATATATAAATAAAAAAGATGAAATAAATTATTGGCGCGGATGGGCTTATATTTTCTCGGATGATTGGGAGAACGCCGCATTTATGTTTAATTCGATTTCGCCAAATCATGAACTAAAAGTATTTGCCGATTCAATTAATAGTGAATTTTACGATGTAACACTGTCAAAAGTTTTATCCGTTTTTATTCCCGGTGCGGGACAATTTTACACCGGTGAATATGCAAGCGGATTGATTTCTCTCGGATGGAATGTACTTTGGGGATATTTAACAATAAGTGCTTTTATTGATGATAGAATTTTTGACGGAATTATGATTGGTTCATTTTTGTGGTGGAGGTTTTACACGGGGAACCTCCAAAATGCAGAAAAATTTGCGCTGGAAAAGAATTTAAATATGACTAATGACGCGCTTCGGTATTTAAGAAATAATTATCCCGGAAGTAAACCATGATAAATTATCTGTGTAGTTTTCTTTTTAAAAATATAATAAGTTGAGTTATAGTAATCCAATGCTGGCTGAGATCCATGAAGATTAGGATGAGTGGGGGATTAAGAATTATATGAAAATAACTTATTTTTAATATAAAAACGTTTTACTCTAATTTCAGTTACAAAATGAATAAAATAATAACTTCCTCAATCTTATTATTCCTGTTAATTTCAGCGGATATTTTTTCCCAGACCTATGTGCCAAATCCGGAAAGTATAGTTCTTCTGAGATCGAACCTTGAATATCTGGCTTCCGATGAGCTTGAAGGAAGAGAAGCAACCACCAGGGGTGAAGATCTGGCGGCTGAATTTATTTCGAATAAGTTAATAGAGTACGGGATTCTGCCTTTTGGTGATGATGGGACATACTATCAGAACTTTGATGTAGATGTAAAAGGAGTTGATAGCTCATCAACTATAGAGATTATTTCCCTTGATAATTCTAAATCTGAACTAAATGTCGGTAATGATTTTTATTTGTCCACAGCGATTTTACCTTCCGAAAAATTTAATGAAATAGTGAGCGAAATTGTTTTTGCAGGTTTTGGAATAACCGCTGCTGATTATAATTACGATGATTATGAAAATCTTGATGTTGGTGGAAAAGTTGTTTTAGTTTATAGTGATGCACCGATAAAAGATGGTGAAAAAATATTTTCTGATGAAGATAATAAAAAGTTTAAAGATCCAAAGTATAAAATAAAAATCGCAGCCGAGCACGGTGCTATGGGTGTACTAATTATCCCGGGAAAATTTTCAACTAACTACTGGGATTGGATTAAAAGGGGGGCACTCACACCTACTTTTAATTTAATGGATGATTTAATTGATTTTGATGAGTCTGTTCCCTCAGCCCTGCTGTCTCCGGATGCAATTACTACACTGCTAGATAAAGAAAGGTTTTCTTACGAAGAATTAATTGAAGCTTTGGAAGATGGAGATATTCCTGAATGGTTCTTGCTGAGTAAAAAAGTAAAATTTTCGTACAATGTTTACCGGGAAAAACGCAGTTCAAAGAATATAATTGGACTTATTAATGGAATCAGCAGCGAATTAAAAAATGAGTTTGTAACTATCGGAGCACACTATGACCACGAAGGAATCGTAAAAGGAGAAATATTTAACGGTGCAGACGATAATGCTTCAGGTGTAGTTGCTATTCTGGAAGCAGCGAGAAGATTGACTGCTTTAAATAAAAATAATCGTTCCATTCTGATTATTTTTCATGCAGCGGAAGAAAAAGGATTGCTTGGAAGTAAATATTTAACAAAGGACAGCAGTTTTATTAAAAATGTTGTTGTAAATATAAATGTTGATATGGTCGGTCGTGAGCATATCGATACTATATATTCTGTTGGCTCGGGTAAACTCAGTAATGAATTGAAAGAAATTGTGGAAGAAGCAAATGAAGGCACTGCAAATTTTAATTTCAACTATCAGTTCGATGAGCCGGATGATCCGCAGAGAATTTATTATCGCAGTGATCATTATAACTATGCGAAAAAGGGAATTCCAATCGTATTTTTTTACGATTATATGCTCGAAGATTATCATAAACCAACTGATGATGCCGCAAAAATCAATTTCAATAAAATCGAAAAAATCTCAACTTTGATTACAGAAATTGCGCTAAAAGTTGCAAATCTTGAACATCGGTTGGAGATCGATATCGAAGAAGCTGTTGAAGAATCCGAATGAAAAAAATAATTGGAAATAATTATTTCTTTTGGTTTGCAGCAATAATTGTCTCCGCCTATGTATTAATAGTATTTGTAAAAACACCAGGCATAAACGGTTATGAACGTGCAATGTTCCCCGAAATGATATACGGAACAGCATGGAAACCTTTTGTTTACAGAACACTTTTACCTTCTGCTGTACGCATTACAGGTGAAATTGTACCTGAAGAGGTTCGCAAATCATTAACTGAAAATGTTGAGACAAGCGAATTCAGCATGCTCGTACTTAATAAATTAAATTGGGAAAGTGAGTTTATAACCGAATACACACTTGCAATGATCTTTATGTGGATTTCTCTGTTAGGATTTTTGTACGCTTTTAGAAGTCTACTAACGGTAATTTACATTTCACCCGAATGGTTTACGAATTTTATTTCGCTTTCTGCACTGCTTACCCTGCCAACAATGTTTCAGTATTATAGCTACGTTTATGATTTCCCAACTTTGTTTCTGTTTACTTTAGGACTTCTTTTTATGGTTAAACATAAATGGAGTTACTTTTTAATTCTGTTTTTTATTTCCAGTTTTAATAAAGAAACCGTAATTCTTCTTACAATGATTTTTGCAATCCATTTTTATAAAAATAAAAAAGTAAGCAAAAGACTTTTATATCAATTAATAGCTGTGCAACTAATCATTTTCGTTTCAATAAAATTTTTACTTTACTTTTTATTTTTAAATAATCCGGGAAGTCCGGTAGAATTTCATCTTCTTGACCGAAATTATCTTATACTCAACGGTTATTCCCTGACTGCTTTTATAATATGGTTTATTATCTTCATAGCAATTTTTAGTAAATGGAAAGAAAAACCTGAATTCCTTAAGGATGCATTGTGGATAGCTGTTCCGCTTGTCATTCTTACGTTTTTCCTTGGATATTTAGACGAATTGAGGGATTATTATGAAGTTTTTCCAATTGTCTTCCTTCTAATTGCATATAATATTGCCTCAAATTTTGGAATTGAATTTACGACCAATTAGGTCCCTTATTGAAGAATTACTTACTTAACCGGATTTTCCTTGAAGGAGAAGGGAAATTTTTTAAAATTGAGTTGAACTTTTAAAGAAACTTTGTGGTTCAAAATAATAATTACCTTTTTTGAGTTGAACACAATACTAATCTTAAAGGAGTACTGAAATGGCGATAATGATAACTGAAGAATGTATTAACTGCGGTGCTTGTGAACCGGAATGCCCGAATACCGCAATTTATGAAGGTGGAGTGAGTTGGGAATTAGCAGGTAAATCTTATGGCAATGGCGATGCAGCACCCTCTGGAGCTGAAGGATTTTATTCTGATGAATTTTTTTATATAGCACCTGATAAGTGTACTGAGTGTAAAGGATTTCACGATGAACCCCAATGTGCAGCTGTTTGCCCGGTCGATTGCTGCGTCCCGGATCCGAATCATGTTGAAACCGAAGAACAGCTTTTACAGAAAAAAGATTATCTTGATGGGCTCGGAAGATAATCGGATTTTATTTTTATGAGGCACCATCCGGTGCCTTTTTTATTTTAAATTATACATATTGTCAATCAAAATGGTTTTGTGTTTTTAAAACATTCTTTTTTAATTAGCTTTGTAGAAGTGTAAAAACTCACAATAGTGTTAAATATGAAGATTGGAAAATATAAATTAAGTATAATCGAATCCGGATTTTTTGGACTCGATGGCGGTTCAATGTTCGGAATCATCCCCAAACAATTGTGGCAAAAAACGAATCCCTCTGATGATGCAAACCGCATCAGACTATCCACCCGTCATCTCTTGCTTGAAAGTGAAAACAAGAAAATTATAATTGATACTGGTATGGGTAATAAATGGGATGACAAATCAAAAAAAATATATGCCGTTGATGATAATATCACAATGGGCTCCGCACTTAAAAAGAAAGGACTGAAAGCGGAAGATATTACTGATGTAATACTTACACACCTTCATTTTGATCATACCGGTGGTTCCACCACTTTAAAAGCCGGAAAGCTTATTCCTGCATTTCCGAATGCAAAATATTATGTGCAAAAGCAAAACTACGATTGGGCTGTAAAACCTTCGGAAAGAGATAAAGGCAGTTATCTTAAAGAAAATTTTGTCCCGCTTTTTGAAGAAGGACTGCTCAACTTTACAATTGGAAATGCAAACCTTGATGATGAAATTGAATTTATTGTTATTAACGGTCACACGTTCGGTCAGCAGATGGTAAAAATTTCAAATGCTTCCGAAACATTTTTGTTTTGTGGTGATTTGATTCCAACCTCTTCTCACGTTCCGCTCCCATATATTATGGGTTACGATTTGCAGCCGCTCGTTACTTTGCAGGAAAAGAAAAAATTTTTAAGGCGGGCAGTGGAGGAAAATTGGAAACTGTTTTTCGGGCACGATCCTGAGACAGCATTTGTATCGGTAAAGATAACAGATAAAGGATATCAGGTTGATAAAAGATTCAAATCTTTTAAATAAAATAGAAAATGAAGGATTTAAATTTGCCTGCTTGCTGAATGATTTACAAGAAAGCGTGGGAAAAAGATTTCTTATAAACGATGTTGAAATAGCCCTATTTAAAATCAATTCGGAAGTATTTGCATTAAGTAATATCTGCCCGCATCAGCAAACGCATTTAATCTATGATGGATTTATTGAAGAAGATTTTGTTGTCTGTCCTGCCCACGGTTGGAAATTCAATATAAAAACGGGTAAAAAATCTTCCGGGGGTAATGGTCTGACAGCTTATCCTGTAGAAGTTATTGAGAGACAGGTTTTTGTGAAAGTTCAACCCAAAAAATTCAACTGGTAATTGGCTAAATATCTTCTAACAAATGAAATTGTAATTCAAAAAGCTAAGGCGATTGGTTTTGATCTTATAGGATTTGCAAAAGCCGGAATCTTGAAAACTGAAACCAAATACCTGGAAGACTGGTTGAATAGAAATTACCATGCCGGTATGCATTATATGCAACGAAATTTGGAGAAACGAAAAAATGTAAAAAATATTCTGCGTAATGCAAAATCTGTTATTTCCTTGGGAATGAATTACTACACACCTTATTTATATTCTGATAAAAAAGATACCGGAAAAATTTCGCGATATGCCTGGGGAAAAGATTATCATTTAATCATCTGGGCTATACTTGATCAGTTTGAAGAGGAATTGAAAAATATTGATCCGCATTTTAAATCTATTTCTTATGTGGATACCGGACCGGTGATGGATAAAGCATGGGCAGTCCGCGCAGGAATTGGATGGCTTGGTAAGCATACGAATGTAATCAATCGCGAAATCGGGAGCTGGTTTTTCATTGCAAATTTAATCACAAATTGTGAGTTCGATTATTCAGAACAAGTTCCTGATTTATGCGGAAGCTGTATAGCTTGTATTGATGCTTGTCCCACAGCTGCTATAGTTGAGGAATATTTAATTGATTCAAATAAGTGTATATCCTACTTAACAATTGAAAATAAGAATATAATTCCCGATGAGTTTAAAGGTAAATTTGATAACTGGTTATTTGGATGTGATATCTGCCAGGATGTTTGTCCATGGAATCAAAAATTTTCTATTGTAACACCGATAAGCGAATTTCATCCGAAAAAAAAGGAAATCCGATTAAATGAAGTATTAAATATGAAAGAAAAGGAATTCAATATTCAATTCAAACAATCTCCTGTTAAGAGGTCAAAACTCTCAGGCTTAAAGCGGAATGCAGACTTTTTAAAAGGTAAATAAGTGCTTTTAATAGCTTAAAACTTCACATCTGAAACTTTATTAATTTTGTATAATCAAATCATTATGAATTTTTTTTGATAAAATATTGCGAGGAAAGAAATGACAGATAATCATCATAAAATAATAATAATTGGATCCGGACCAGCAGGCTTTACCGCTGCGCTTTATAACGCACGTGCCAATCTTAAACCGGTGATTTTTGAAGGAATGCAGCCGGGCGGGCAGCTGACAATTACCACTGAAGTCGAAAATTATCCCGGTTTTGAAAATGGAATTCAGGGTCCTGAATTGATGGAAGTTATGAGAAAGCAGGCTCATCGCTTTGGTGCCGAAAGTATTTACAAAGAAATTACAGAAGTTGATTTTTCAAAAAGACCATTCAAGCTTAAAACTCACGATGAAGAGTATACTGCAGATGCGGTTATAATTGCAACAGGTGCTTCGGCAAAACTTTTAGGATTGGAGAGCGAGAAGAAATTTATGGGTTATGGGGTTTCTGCCTGTGCTACATGTGATGGATTCTTTTTTAAAAATCAAAAAGTACTCGTTGTAGGTGGCGGAGATACTGCAATGGAAGAAGCTAATTATCTTACTAACCATGCCTCTGAAGTTACAATAATTCACAGGAGAGAGGGATTAAGAGCTTCGAACATTATGCAAAACCGTGCGAAGAAAAACCCAAAGATTAAATTTCTATTAAACAAGATTATCAAAGAAGTCCTTGGTGTCGAGGAGAATGGAATAAAGAAAATGACAGGTGTTGTTGTGGAAGATACCCATAATCATTCTACAGAGGAAGTGAAAGCAGATGGTTTGTTCATTGGTATCGGGCATAAACCTAATACTGATATTTTTAAAGGACAGCTCGATATGGATGATGTGGGTTATTTAAAAGTAAAACCCGGTTCAACATATACAAATATTGAAGGTGTTTTTGCCTGCGGTGATGTTATTGATAGTAAGTACAGGCAAGCTGTAACTGCAGCAGGTTCGGGCTGTATGGCTGCACTCGATGCTGAAAGATGGCTTGAAGCACAGGAATAAGCCCACCCCTTTATCCCCTCCCTAAGGGAGGGGAAAGTATTAATTAGCTCCCGGTCCTTTCTTCCATATCGTATTTTTTACGATACTTATTTCCAAGAATATTGGCTAAAACAAAACCGATACCAGTGAAAACAAAAATTGTTGTGGGTGTTACAACTTCCCTCGTTTCTTCCGGACCGGACATCAATCCAATTCCTAAACCGATTCCAAAAAATATGCTGATGATGCCAATCTTCATCAACCAGAAAGGATCCCTTCTCTGCTTAAAGAACTCTTTAATTTCCGAAGCCGATAATCCCTTCTCAATTAGCATCTGACGTTCTCTTGATCTGTAATAGATAGCCGTAACGGCTATTAAACCGATTATTAAGAACATTACAATGGGAATAAATACAGCAATTGCGCCTTCCATTTTTTCTCCTTTCTTTTTGTCTACTACTTCAGACAATAAAGGTTCTTAATTGGTTACAGAAAATTTTTCAAAGGAGATAAATTAATTTGATTGAAAATTGATTTTGTTGCCTTGAGCCTATATTTTTCCATTCGGATATGCACTTGTAACTTTATTCACGACTTTTTAGTCTAATAAATGGATGAAAAATTTCTCTGATCAGGAAATAATTGATTCGGTACTAAAGGGTAATGAATCTGATTATTCAATTATTGTTGATAGATATAAAAACAAGGCATTTTCGATGCTAAAGAGGATGCTAAAGAATGAATTTGATGCAGAAGAAATCTTACAGGATTGTTTTCTGAAAGCTTATAATTCTCTGAGAAGTTTCAAAGGTGAAGCAAAATTTTCAACATGGTTTTATAAAATTGTTTATAATAGTGCATTAACAAAATTGTCGTCTAGAAAAAGAAAAATTGAATCTGAAATGTCCTCTTTGGATGATCATTTTAATCTCGCAAGTGATTATGATTCTATGGACGTCGAAAAAAAAGATTTGGATGAGTTTCTTCAAGAAACAATAAATAAACTACCGGAAAGATATTCTGCAATAATTATTATGTACTATTTAAATCAATTGAGTATTGAAGAAATAAGTGAAGTTATGCATATATCAGTCTCAAATGTTAAGGTGATGCTTCATCGCTCACGAAATGCTTTGCGCGATTTGATTTTAAATAGCAGATTTGCCGAGGAAATGATATGATTCAAGTTACAGATGATATGTTAAATAGTTACCTCGATGGCGAATTGAGCTCGGAGGACAGCAAACAGGTAAAAGCTGAATTACTGTCTTCAGAAGAGTTGCAAAAGAGATTAAACACGTTAAAACTGGTTCATAAAAAACTCTATAGTTTAAAAGAAGACGAGGTAAGCGCCGGTTTTACCAGTAAAGTTATGAGCAAAATCGGGCGTAGAAAATTAGCAGTGCCCAAACAGCAGAAATATTTTATATTTTCAGTTGCCGCATTCATCACAATACTATGTCTGGTAATTCTTGGTTTTTCTATCTCCGCAATAATTTCCTCTTCATCTGCTGCTAAAGAATCCTTAAATATTGTGGATACAGTCGATGTCCTCAGTACCGGCTTGGTTAATTTTATTAAGCACCTTTTCAGCGGGAAGGGTTTGTCCATACTCGGCTCAGTCTTTTCGCTTGTAATAATTATCTCCGGCTATTTCTTTTTCGAAATGCAAAAAAGATCCAAAGCCAATCTTGGTAACGGATTGTAAACTCAATTCCAATTTAATATTTCTCAATTTGTAATTTTAATTGTTAAATTGCTTTTTTTACCGAATTGTTAATAAGAATACTGACAATGAAACAATTTAACAGTCTGGCAATTTAGTTTTGTCTGAGGTATTTTTCCTTCGTTTAATTAATTACTCTTATGTAAATGATTCTGAAGAATGAATAATCACAAAACCGGGTTCGTTTCCATTATTGGATTGCCAAATGCTGGCAAATCTTCTTTGCTGAATGCTCTGCTGGGACAAAAACTTTCAATAATTTCAGCAAAACCACAAACTACGCGTAAGCGAATTCTTGGAATTTTAAGTGAAGAAAATTTCCAGATTATATTTTTGGATACGCCCGGAGTGATCTCTCCGTCATATTTGCTGCAGGAAAAAATGATGGATGATATAAAAAGTTCAATTGATGATTCGGATATAATAATTTTTCTGGTCGATGTTAAAGATGACCCATCCGCAGATAAATTATTAAATCAGGAATTTGTGAAGAAAGTTGTTCATGAAATTAAACTACCGAAACTGTTGATAATTAATAAAATAGATTTAATTGCTCAGAATCAAACAAAAGAATTAATAAATCGTATAGAAAATCAGAAACTGTTTATGGATGTAATACCGGTATCAGCCACTTTAAGTTTTAATATCCAGCGGCTTATTGATGACATAATCAAATTTCTGCCGGAAGGACCAAAACTGTTCCCCGATGATCAATTGACTGACGCACATGAACGGTTCTTTGTATCTGAAATAGTAAGGGAAAAAATCTTAGAACTTTATCGTGATGAAGTTCCCTATAGCTGTGAAGTATTAATTGCAGAGTTTAAGGAAAGAAAAAGAGAACCTGTCGCGGCGAAGCAAATGGATCCGCAAAATATTCAAAAACAAAAAAGCGAAACCAGGAAAGATTTTATATATGCTGAGATTGTAGTTGAAAAGGATTCTCAGAAAGCCATAATTATAGGTAAAAACGGTGCTGCAATTAAAAAGTTAGGACAGACCGCTAGAAAATCAATTGAAGAATTTTTAGGGCGGGAAGTTTTCCTTGAATTAAGAGTAAAGGTTAGAAATAAATGGCGAAGCAATGAAAATATGCTAAAGAGTTTTGGTTATAGTAAAAAAGAATAAATGAATTACCGTTTTCAATTCTTTGTACTCACGCAAAAAATCTCTAATTTTTTATGTTATTTCTAAAGAAAAAATTGAAACTAAATGAAAGTTCACGCTGAAATTATTGTAAACGGATTAGTACAGGGAGTTGGATTCAGATATTTTGTTTTGCGTGAAGCAAAAAGACTTGATCTAAAGGGCTATGTCAAAAATCTTTATACGGGTGAAGTCCTGACGGTTGTTGAAGGGGAAAAAGCGGTCGTTGAAGAAATGATAAACAAATTAAGAGTAGGTCCAATCCATGCAGCAGTTAAAAACTGTAAAGTCGATTGGCAGGAACCAAAGAATGAATTCACAGGTTTTGAGGTAAAGTTTTGAAGAGAGAAAGGGTTCCCGGGGAGAGCGATAAGCAAGTCACACGCGGAGCTCGCAAAGAAATGATAGAAAATGAAATAGCTACCAGGTTATTAAAAGAAGGAATACACAGAGTTGTTAATAATCTGTGACTCTGCGATTTCTGAGGAAATTCTCAGCGATCTTTGCGTGAAACGAGGAAACTTAAATAATATAAAACTTTTTTAAGATTTAATAAATCATATGATTACAGACCTACGAACCGGAATTGGATTTGACGTTCACGCTTTTGCTGAAGGAAGGAAATTAATCCTTGGGGGAATAGAAATACCTTTTGAAAAGGGATTGGCGGGGCATTCCGATGCTGATGTAGTTCTTCACGCAATAACAGACGCACTTTTGGGCTCGCTTGCACTTGGAGATATTGGAATTTATTTCCCAAACACAGATGATAAATATAAAAATGCTATGAGCTCAATCTTCCTTAAAAAAGCAAAAGAACTGGTTGGGGAAAAAGGATACTCTATTAGTAATATAGATGTGGCTGTATCACTAGAGAGACCAAAAATTTCCCCACATCTGAAAAAAATGAGGGCTAATATTTCTGAAATTCTAAAGCTTTCAGCTGAAAGAATATCAATTAAAGCCACCACTTCTGAAAAGCTTGGATTTGTCGGTCGAGAAGAGGGAGCTTTTGCTTATGCAGTTGCAACAGTAGTGAAGATAGAGAAATAATGTTTGAAGATATTCTAACGCAACTCTCCACCTTTTCACCGCTATGGATTTACATAACACTTTTTCTTTTTGCATTTGTTGAAAATGTTTTCCCTCCTTCACCGAGTGATATTGTTTTACTTATCGGGGGTTCAATAATTGCAACCGGATCAATTAATTTTATCATAGCACTTATTCTTTCTACGATTGGAAGCATAGTTGGTTTTTTACTTATGTTTTACATAGGCTCAACAGTTGATAGAAAAGTGATTGAATCTGGTAAGTATAAATATATTCCCATCGATGGCATTCATAAAGTTGAAAAGTGGTTCAGGAAATATGGCTACTTTGTTGTTGTTGCGAACAGATTTTTACCAGGAACACGGGCAGTAATATCCTTTTTTGCAGGTATCAGCAATTTGGATATTAAAAAGACAACCATACTTTGCGGGGTATCGGCGTTTACCTGGAATGCATTAGTACTTTACCTCGGGTATGTTTTCGGAGATAATGTGGAATTAATTGACAGCTACATTACGACATACAGCAACATAGTCATCGTAGTTACTATTCTGGTGGTCATTTTTTTAGTTCTTCGAATGTTTCTTAACAAAAGGAAAGCTGCAAGTTGAATTTATTTAAAAAACCTTATTTGTCACTCGAAGAAAAAAAGCAAAGAAAAAATGACTGGCTGCTTTTAATTTTCAGCGGGTTTTTGTTGGGATTAGCCTTCCCGCCATTTCCATTTCCATTTACACTCTTAATTTTTGTTGGTTTAATTCCATATTTTATTGTAGTTAAAAGAAGAACAACTTTAGCTTCAATCAGTCGTGCTACCTTTTTATTTTCATTTGTGTTCAGTATAATTACAATTTATTGGGTCGGAAGTTGGTCATCAGAAGCCGATCCTTTTTTAATGATGGGCGGTGCAGCATTGCTTTTTGCATATCCCTGTGTTTTACTAATTCCATCGACTCTTTACTATTTGACAAAGAAAGTTTTTCCAAAATTTGATGCACTGTGGTTATTCCCTTTTTTCTGGGTAACACTGGAATACTTACTAACACTTACTGATTTACGTTTCCCCTGGTTGCTGCTTGGACATGGATTGGCAAAGTTTAATCTTTTTATTCAGGTTGTCGATATTATTGGGACGTTTGGCTTGTCTTTAATTACAGTTTACATTAATCTTCTTTTATATAAGGCACTATTTGAAAAAAAGAGAGAACATGGAATTAACTTAATTCAGGTATCCTCAGCTGTAGTCATTTTTATCGTCTTAATACTATATGGCATTTACAAAACTTCAACTTTTAAAATTTCTGAAAAGAAAGTTCGAGTTGGAATAATTCAGCCGGATTTAAATCCATGGGATAAATGGGAAGTCGGTAATATTAACAGTCTACTTGATCTTTATTTTAATTTATCTGAAAAAGCAGTGAATGATGGAGCAAAAGTAATTCTCTGGCCTGAAACTGCGCTCCCCGTTTATGCCTTTGGGGGAACTTACAAATTCGTTGAAGATACTATTTTCAACTTTGTAAGCGAAAACAAAGTCTCCTTGCTCACCGGAATGCCGGATATTATTTATTACACAGATACAACTGATATTCCTGATGATGCAAAGTATGCCGAGCAGGGAAAAATATATTACGCAACGTACAATGCAATGCTGCTGCTTAATCCGGGAACAAGACAAGTGCAACGTTACGGGAAGATGAAACTTGTTCCTCTTGGCGAGCGTGTTCCATTTGCCGACCTGTTACCCGTTTTGGGTGATATTTTCAAGTGGGGAGTGGGATTAGGTGGCTGGAATATTGGCAAAGATACAACCGTATTTAATATAAATAGCAGTTTTGTGGATACAATAAAAGTTGGTGGACTGGTTTGCTATGAGTCTGTTGATCCAACCTTTGTTTCGGCGTTTGTTCAAAAGGGTGCTGAAATAATTACAGTTGTTACAAATGATAGCTGGTACGGAAAGTCCAGTGGTCCTTATCAGCATAAAGAATTTGCGATGCTTCGTGCAGTTGAAAACAGAAGATCAGTAGTTAGGTGTGCAAATGGAGGTATAAGCTGCATAATAAATGCACTTGGGGAGACTGAAACAGAAACGGAGCTATTCACAAGAACATTTTTAGTTGGAGAAGTTTCTATTCAGAATGAAGTGACTTTTTACAGCACTTATCCTGCCATAGTACCTGTTTTATGCTCTGTTTTTTCATTCTGGATTTTTGGAATGAATATTTTACTTTGGTTGAAGAATAAATTTAAATTGTGATTACTAATATTGTTTTATTGCTATTTTGTTTTGGGTGGCGTGAGTAAACTATAAATATAACAATACGATAATAAAACCATAAATTTTTTTATAATGAATAAAGAAAGAAATAATTATTATAATGTAATAAATCCTCCCCCTTTGGGGGAGATGGAGGGGGCTTTTGATTGATTTAAGAAGCGATACAGTAACCAAACCTTCTCCTGAAATGCGAAAAGCAATGTACCAAGCAGAAGTAGGTGATGATGTCTTTAAGGAAGATCCAACAGTTAACATGCTTGAAGAGTACATTGCGGATCTTTTAGGTAAGGAAGCAGCACTTTATGTACCAAGTGGAATGATGGGAAATCAAATTTGTTTAAACGTTTTAACGGAGCCTGGAGATGAAGTGATCTGCGATAGAGAAGCTCACATCTTTAATTACGAATCATCATCTGTTGCACGGCTCAGCGGCATCCAGATTTATCCGTTAGATGGTGAGCTTGGAATTCTTTTACCTGAACAGGTAGAACCTTATATCAGAACAACCGCATACCATATGCCGCGAACAAAAGTAATTGAAGTTGAAAACACACATAACAGAAGAGGTGGCACAATCTGGCCTATTGAAAATATTATTTCATTAAAAAATCTTGCAAAGAAATTCAGTTTGTATTATCATCTCGACGGCGCAAGGATCTGGAATGCTTGCGTAGAGACAGGGATATCCCCTAAAGAGTATGCATCACATTTCGATACCCTTTCCTGCTGTTTTTCAAAAGGACTTGGAGCACCTGTCGGTTCTGCAATAGCCGGAGGAAAAGAATTTATAAAGGAAGCTTACAGAGTTAGAAAAGCCTGGGGCGGGGGAATGCGACAGGTTGGAATTTTGGCTGCCGCTGCACTCTTTGCAGTTAAAAATAATATTGAAAGATTAAAAGAAGATCATCGCAGAGCAAAAATATTAGCGAAAAGGATAAATAGTAATCCTAATCTGGAAATAAATATGGAAGCGGTTCATACCAACATTCTTTTATTCAAACCATTAAACATGAATACAGATGAAGGATTAAAACGATGCAGAGAGCAAGGCTTAATTCTTACTCCCGGTACCATTGATTCGCTGAGAGCTGTTACACATCTGGATGTAAATGATAATGATATTGAAAAAGCAGCAAATATTATTGATGAGGTCTTTAAATAATTATTAAGTTGTTATGTTGCTAAATAGTTGGGATTCATATCTCTTTGACCAATACCACTATGCAGCAAAAAAGCAATTTCTAAGTTAATAGAGAAATTTATATGGTTGAAAACTCATTATCTCCAAAAAACTTCAAACACAAGTACACAATCACCGTCCGCTTTCACGAGGTTGATATGCTTGGAGTTTGTTACAATGCTGTCTATATAAATTATTTTGAGACTGCCAGATTGGAGTACGCCAAAGCTGTGGGATTGATTCCCCCAAAAGGAATTTTCTCAGATGGGAAAATTTTTTTTATTGTAAGAAATGAAATTAATTATCGTGGCTTTGCACATCACGATGATGTGCTGGAAGTCTATTCTAAGATCAGTTTTATTAAAAATTCATCTTTCGGCTACGATCATTTGATCGTAAATCAAAAATCCGGTAATGTGATTGTGGATGGGAAAGTGGTTATTGTTCATGTTGACTTGAAAACCAGAAAATCCAGGCTTCTTCCCGAAGATTTTATCCAGAAGGTAAAGAATTTTGAACCTTCAGTAAAAATACTGCGGGAGTGAAATCAAATGAGAAGAATAGTCATTGATATCGAGACCTGCGCTTTCCCTTTCGAATCTCTTACTGAAAGCCAGAGAGAGTACTTACTTCGATATGCTGAAAAAGAATCCGATCCGGAGAAAAGGAAAGCAATGACAGATGAAGCAATTCGTTTTACAAGTCTTTACCCTTACACCGCAGAATGCATTGCAATTGGAATATTTGATGTAGAAAAAGAAAAATCATTTGTCTATTACAAAAGCGAATCTGCCAAAGGTGGAGAAGAGTCGAAAAGCGAAGACGCAAAGGTTCAATACAAAGGACTATCTGAAAAAGAAATGCTTGAATCATTTTGGAGAATTGCCCATACTGCAGATCAGGTTATAACCTTTAACGGAAGAAATTTTGATGTTCCGTTCTTAATGATGCGTTCTGCAATGTTGAAAGTTAAGGTAACAAAGAATTTTATGAGTTACCGTTACAGCAATGAGCACATTGACCTTCTGGAACAATTTACTTTTTACGGTATCACAAGAAAATTTAATTTAGATTTTTACTGCAATGCATTCGGGATAGAGTCCCCTAAAACTGCTGAGGTTTCAGGAATGGAGGTAAAAAATCTCTACGAAGCGGGTAGGATTAGAGATATCGCTGTCTATTGTTCTAAAGATATTTATGCAACTTACCAACTTTATAAAATCTGGGAAAAATATTTAGCCCATCCCTAAATTCCTGCTATAATGGAAGGTACTTCAACAATTCTCCTCCTTTTGCGGAGAAAAAAAAGGAGCTTCTATATTTTTATTATATTTCCTGCTTAAAAATTCACGCTTAAACTTTAAATCGTCTGATAAATGAACGAACCTGAAGTAACACTTGAACTTGCCGTTGAGCACGGATTAAATGAGGAAGAATACAATCGCATTCTGAAGATCCTTGGAAGAACTCCAACTTTTACAGAGCTTGGTATTTTTAGTGTTATGTGGAGTGAACACTGCAGTTATAAAAACTCAATTGCTCAGCTGAAAACTCTTCCAAGAAGTGGTAGCAGACTGCTCGTTGGAGCTGGCGAGGAAAATGCCGGACTCGTTGATATCGGCGATGGTTTAGCAGTTGCATTTAAAATTGAAAGTCATAATCATCCTTCAGCAGTAGAACCTTATCAAGGTGCGGCAACCGGGGTTGGAGGAATAATGCGGGATATCTTTACTATGGGTGCTCGTCCGATTGCTTCGCTTAACTCTCTACGTTTCGGAAGTCTGGATGATGCACGTACACGTTATCTCTTTGCTGGAGTAGTAAAAGGTATAGGTGATTACGGAAACAGTTTTGGAGTTCCAACGGTTGCAGGAGAAGTATATTTCGATGAATCATATCAGGGTAATCCTTTGGTGAATGCTATGGCTGTTGGAATTGTCAAGACAAGTACATTCGCAAGTGCAGTCGCGAAAGGTGAAGGCAATCCGGTTATGATTGTTGGTTCATCGACCGGAAGAGACGGTATACACGGTGCAACATTTGCTTCGGAAGAACTTTCGGAAAAATCAGAATCAAAACGACCTGCTGTTCAGGTAGGAGATCCATTCACGGAAAAGCTTTTACTCGAAGCTACATTGGAAATCATTCGAAAAGGTTATTTGATAGGTGTTCAGGATATGGGTGCCGCTGGAATTTCCTGCTCAACGAGCGAAATGAGTGCTAAGGGAAAATCAGGGATGAAGATTGATTTAAATAAAGTCCCTTTGCGTGAAGAAGGAATGAGCGCGTACGAAATTATGCTTTCCGAAAGCCAGGAAAGAATGCTCTGTGTTGTTAAAAAAGGTTACGAAGATAGAGTCAGAGATGTTTTTGAAAAATGGGATTTGCATTGCGAGATTATAGGTGAAGTAATAAATGAAGATAAATTATTCATCAATTATAACGGAGGTTTAAAGGCCGAGCTACCACCGTTTGAGCTTGTACTTGGAGGTGGTGCACCGGTTTACACACGCGAGGGGAAAGAACCGGCTTATATAAAAGAGAAAAAAGCATTTGATATTTCTGCAATACAGGAACCAAAAAACTTTCCTGATAGTAATCAGGATATTCAGGAAACATTCTTAAAGGTTTTTTCTTCTCCTAACATCGCATCAAAAAGATGGGTCTACGAACAGTATGATTCGATGGTCAGAACTAATACGATTGTTGGTCCCGGATGCGATGCGGCTGTTATTTATATAAAGAGAACCAACAAAGCACTTGCAGTGAAAACAGATTGTAATGCACGCTACGTATATTTAAATCCGAAGGAGGGTACAAAGATTGCCGTTGCTGAGTCTGCCAGAAATATAGTCTGTTCGGGAGGCGTACCGCTCGCTATTACAAATTGTTTAAATTTTGGCAATCCATACAAACCCGAGATCTTCTGGCAGTTTGCAAAAGCAATAGAAGGAATGGGAGAAGCTTGCAGATTTTTCGATACACCTGTTACCGGCGGCAATGTGAGTTTTTATAACGAGTCCCCAGATCCCGTCAGGGGCGGGACAAGTCAGGCTGTTTATCCAACTCCTACAATTGGAATGGTTGGATTGGTGGAAGATCTTTCACACGTAACAACTTCTTACTTTAAAGATGAAGGTGATTTGATATACATTCTGGGGAAAGATAAAGAAGAGCTCGGGGGGAGTGAATATTTGAAGATTATTCATAATATAGTTGCCGGTGATTCACCGAAGCTCGATCTCCCGACTGAAAAGAAATTGCAGGATACAGTTCTTAACTTGATCGGCAAAAAGTTAATAAAATCTGCTCATGACATTTCTGAAGGCGGAATTACGTGTGCTCTTGCAGAATGCTGTATAATAAATGATGAAAAAATGATAGGCGCAGATGTAAAAATTCCAATACGGAACCGGAAGGATTTTGCATATTTTTCCGAATCACAATCAAGAATTATTGTTACAGTTTCAAAAGAGAAAAAAAATGAATTTGAACGGTTGGTTCATTCGGTCATTCAACCTTTCCTCCCAATCGGAGAGGTCGGTGGTTCATCTTTAAAGATAAATGATGATATCCATGTCGATCTCGCAAAGCTGGCAGATATATATTATAATACAATCCCACGGATAATGAGTGGTGAAAAGTAAAATACTTCAAATAATTCGTAGCTCAAAAATTTATGGGCTTTTCAGAAAAGTCCGTTTTTACCTTCACCTTATTCCTGCCTGGCACTGGTTTAAAGGATTTGTCAGACATTATTTTGGCGGATTATACGACAGGACTGATCGCCACCACTTGTTCCTTCTCTCGGGGGGATTAGCTTTTTCACTCTTTGTCTGTATCATACCAATGACATTAATAATCTTTTGGCTGCTTGGAAAGTTTCTTAACTCCGCAGAGGTCGAGCTGCAGATAATGACGCTTATTGATACTATAATTCCTTACGAAACATATGCACAGTTTGTTAAAGATATTATTTTTAAGAGGGTAAAAGAAGTAGTTGAATACAGGAATATTGCAGGATGGGTGGGTATAATAGGATTATTTTTCGCCGCAAGTGGCTTTGCCAGTAGCCTGAGGACAGTACTCAATAAAGTATACGGAACTGATATTGATATAAATATTTTTCTCGGCAAGCTTCGGGATTTCCTGGTTATTATAGTAATTGTCCTTGTCTTCCTTGCACTAATACTTGTTCTTCCAATTCTTGATTTTCTGATTTCATTTGCACAGACCACTCCTTATTTGCAGGTTTTTAACCAGCCTATCTTCCATAGATTCTTTACAGCATCCTTCTCATTATTCGTGATGTTTTTCATTTTTGTCATACTATACAAGTTTATGCCTACGGAAAAGATTCGCAAAAGATCTGTTTTACTCGGCGCAATGTGGGCTTCAATATTCTGGGTAACGGCAAAAATACTCTTTGGAATTTATCTATCTAACTTCACTACTTTCAGCAGAATCTACGGTGCTTATGCTTTGGGTATAGTCGTGGCATTCTGGATTTATTATACATCGGCTGTTTTCATCCTCGGCGCTGAGATCGGTAAATTATTTGACGAGCGTATTTCTGCTAAGCAGAAAAAAAACCTTAATAATAGCCCCAAAACGGACTAATTCTAACATTTTAATTCATTTGAAGTGTGTATTGACAAGTATTTTTTTTGTTTGTAAGTTTAACCAGACAAATTTATCCGATTATCAAATGAGGGAAATTCTATGAAAGCAAAATATAAGTCACACAAATCTTTTTCAGGAATTTATTTTTTAGTTTCACTATTATTATCTGCTTCACTTATCACCAGTTGCGGTGGTGATTCCAGCGAAAACAAAACAACCACAGATTCACAAACGGTAGAAAAAACAAATCCCGGCGGTTTAACTGATTGGCAGATAGAAAACGGTTTTGGTCCGGTTAAGAAAAAATTAAACCTTGGACCAATAGACAAAAAACTGTCTGAAGAAGGTCAGAAAATTTTTGATATTAAATGTATAACCTGCCATAAGCTTGATGAGAGATATACAGGACCCGCTCAAAGAGATGTATTGCAACGTATTTCCCCGGAATTTTTTATGAACATGGTGATTAACCCGGATGAAAATATTGAAAAACATCCGAAGACAAAAAAATTACTTGCAGAGTATATGAACAAAATGACAAATCAGAACGTAACTCTTAAGGATGCACGTGCGTTGCTTGAGTATTTTAGAGTTTTAGATGAGGAGTTAAAACAAAATAATCAAACCAATCAATAATGGAGGGAGGAATTCTTATGAATAGCAAATATTTAAAAGCTATTCTTATTGCAATTGCTGTTGTTGCACTGTTTGTAATTTTCCATTACGGCTGCCAGGAATCTAAAGATATTGTTGCTGGCGATGAAGCAGGAAGAGTCTATGTTGCACCCGGTAATTACGATGAGTTTTATTTATTTACATCCGGAGGGTTCAGCGGACAGATCGGAGTCTACGGTCTGCCTTCCGGAAGATTGTTTCGTGTAATTCCGGTATTCTCACAGGATCCTGAAAAATCCTGGGGTTATTCGGAAGAATCAAAACCAATGTTTAATACATCTTACGGATTTATTCCCTGGGATGATTCTCATCATCCTGAATTATCGCAAACGGATGGTGTCCCGGATGGAAGATGGATATTTATAAATGCAAATAACACGCCCCGTGTAGCAAGAGTTGATCTAACAACTTTTAAAACCGCAGAGATAATTGAGATCCCAAATTCAGGTGGTAATCATGGCTCTCCGTTTATCACACAAAATACAGAATATATTGTTGCATCCACCCGTTTCAGTGTTCCAATTCCAAATAAAGATGTACCAATAAATTCTTACAAAGAAAATTTTAAAGGAACCCTTACATTTATTAAATGTGCAAATAATGGTGCAATGAATATTGAATTTCAAATTCTTGTTCCGGGATTCAACTATGATTTAGCGCATTCCGGAAAAGGTCCTTCGCACGGATGGGCTTTCTTTACAAGTTACAACACCGAGCAGGCTAATACTTTGCTCGAAGTTAATGCATCACAAAATGATAAAGACTTTATTGCCGCAGTTAACTGGAAAAAAGCTGAAGAGTATTTATCACAGGGTAAATTTAAAACCTTCAAATCGACCTACTTTAGAAATTATTTTGATGAAAAGAAACATATGGCTTTTTCTGAAAAGAGAAGTGATGTTAAAGTTCTTATTCCGGAAGAGTGCCCCGGTTTAATTTATTATTTACCAACCCCAAAATCCCCGCATGGAGTCGATGTGGATCCATCTGGTGAGTACATAGTTGCAGGTGGAAAACTTGCTACTGTAATTCCGGTCCATTCATTCAGTAAAATGTTAAAAGCGATTGAGAACGAAGAATATGAAACTACAGTTGATGGAATTCCAGTACTTAAGTACGAATCTGTAATGGCTGGTGAAGTTGAAAATCCAGGATTAGGACCGCTTCACACAGAATTTGATGGAAAGGGTTTTGCTTATACATCGGCATTTATTTCATCTGAAATTGTAAAATGGGAACTTGGAACATGGCAAGTCGTCGATCGAATTCCTACCTATTATTCAATCGGTCACCTTTGTGTTCCTGGTGGGGACAGCAAAAAGCCTTGGGGCAAATACGTAGTCGCACTTAATAAAATTACAAAGGACAGATATTTACCAACAGGTCCTGAATTAACACAGTCTGCCCAGTTAATAGATATTTCCGGAGATAAGATGAAACTTTTACTTGATTTTCCAACCATAGGCGAACCGCATTATGCGCAATCTCTTCCTGCAGAATTATTAATGAAAAATTCAAAGAGAATTTATCCGATTGAAGAAAACGAAAATCCTTACTCAGTTAAATCAGAGAAAGATGTACGGGTCGAGAGAAACGGAAATACAGTTCATGTTTATATGAGTACGATCAGAACTCACTTTGCACCTGATAATATTGAAGGAATTAGAGTCGGTGATATTGTTTATTTCCATGTAACAAATCTTGAGCAGGATTGGGATATTCCGCATGGATTTGCAGTAAAGGGTGCAAACAATGCAGAGCTTTTAGTTATGCCCGGTGTTACAGAAACATTGATGTGGCAGCCAAAATTCGAAGGTGTTTATCCCTTTTATTGCACTGACTTCTGCTCGGCATTACACCAGGAGATGCAGGGTTACATAAGAGTTTCACCCCGAGGATCTGGCGTGGAATTAGCCTGGCATACCGGCAAATAAATATTCTATTAGTTAGTGGGGGAACGATTAGTTCCCCTTTTTATTTTTTATATGGAGGGGAAGAATGATACTGAAATCAAAAATAATAATTTTATTTGCGTCATTACTTCTTGTTCTAACATTCTTTTTTCCCTTATGGTATATTGACCTTGAAGCCCCGCAATATCCCGAGGGTATCGGGCTTGAGATTTGGTTAAATAAAATTACCGGGCAAAAGCCAAACGATCTGGAAAATATAAACGGATTAAATCATTACATTGGTATGAAAGAAATTTCGCCGGATGCTATTCCTGAATTAAAAATCATGCCCTTCATATTAATTGGTATGATGATTTTTGGTTTGGTTACCGGAATAATTGGCAAAAGGATTTTTGTCTACGTTTGGATAATATTATTTATTCTTTTAGCTGCAGTGGGATTATATGATTTTTACTTGTGGGAATACGATTACGGACATAATTTAAATCCGCTTGCTGCAATTAAAATTCCCGGGATGGCCTATCAGCCGCCATTAATCGGTTCAAAAATGCTCCTAAATTTTAATGCTATCTCAATGCCCGATATAAGTTTTTACATATTGGTTCTAGTAGTTGGTTTGTCGATAATTTCACTGTTGCTCGATAAAAAATCAGAAAAGGTAAAGGTAAAAAATGAATAAACTGTTTCTAATAAGCTCGATGTTATTTCTGTTGTTTTTTATGCTCTTTGTTTTTTCATGTGGAAAAGTCGCAGAACCAATTAATTACGGACACGATGAATGTGAATACTGCAGGATGCTAATTACTGATAATAAATATGGTGCTGAGCTGATAACCGAGAAAGGTAAAGTTTATAAATTCGATTCAATAGAGTGCTTAATTAATTACGCTTTGGTTGAAAACCTGATTGGAAATAATGAGGTTAGAATGCTTGTGAGTGATTTTATAAATCCCGGAAATTTTGCAGATGCACGAAGAGCTTTTTATTTGCATAACGATGAATACCGAAGTCCTATGGGTTTAAATACTATGGCTTTTGGTGAAGAAAGCAAGCTTAAGGTATTTGAGTCAGAAAACGGCGGCAACCGACTTTCCTGGATTGAAGTAGTAGAACTTACAAAGCAAAAAGATAATTAATTACTATAGATTCAAGTGTTTTTATCTAGTGTGATTAAATTTTCCTTAATATACTGTTACAAATGAAAAATTCATTTTTAATTTTTTCTTTAATGCTCCTTTTTCCCATTAACCATTTTTCTGAAACTATAATTGTTTCAAAGCACGGCACTGTAAAATCAATTTCAGCCGCATTGAAAATGGCAAATGAAAATGATGATATAATAATTGAAGGGGGAACATATTCTGAGGGAAATATCATCGTTACTAAAAGCGTTAAAATAATAGGAAAAAATTTTCCTGTGATTGATGGAAAAGGGGATGGAGAAGTTTTTACAGTTCGAGCAAACAACGTTTTAATTGAAGGATTGGTAATTAAAAATTCAGGTATAAGTTATTTGGAAGAAAATGCAGGCGTAAGATTGGAAGAAGTCACGAAGTGCACTGTAACAAACAACAGATTTGTTAATAATTTTTTTGCTGTCTATATCGCAAAATCTGAAAATATTATTATTTCAGATAATCACATTGAAGGAATAAAGAGAAGAGAAACCAATTCCGGCAACGGTATTCATTTATGGTACTGTAAAAACATAACTGTTGAAAATAATATTGTTATTAATCATCGTGATGGAATTTATTTTGAGTTTGTTCGGCACGGTAAAATTTACAACAACCTTAGCAAAGGAAATTTAAGATACGGTCTTCACTTTATGTTTTCCGATAGCTGCGAATACAAAGCAAATATTTTTGAAGAAAATGGTGCCGGTGTAGCAGTAATGTACACTAAAAATGTGTTAATGGAAGATAATCACTTTAAATTAAACTGGGGTTCAGCATCGTACGGAATTTTGCTAAAGGAAATTTCTGACAGTGAGATATTGAACAATCTGTTTGAGAAAAATTCAATCGGAATTTATATGGAAGGTTGCAGTCGTGTTTATATTGAACAGAATAATTTTGTAAAAAACGGCTGGGCTGTAAAATTAATGGCTAACTCGATGGGCAACTATTTTTACGATAATAACTTTGTGGCAAATTCCTTTGATATTTCGACAAACAGCAGGCAGAACTTTAATACATTCGAAAGAAATTACTGGGCTAATTACTCAGGATACGATCTTGATAAAGACGGCTTTGGTGATATTCCTTTCAGACCTGTAACAATGTTTTCGATGATGGTTCAAGATCAGCCCACCTCGCTAATTTTGCTGAACAGTCTTTTCATAAAAATTCTTGATGTTGCGGAAAGCATCATACCATCAATAATTCCTGAAGCATTAAACGACCTTAAACCAAGAATGAGTTCGTACAATTGATCGAAATTACAAATTTAAATAAAAGATTCGGGGAGTCACATGTTCTTAAAAACATTAATCTTTCAATTGAAGCTGGAAAGGTTACTGCAATTGTTGGACCCAACGGTTCCGGGAAAACAACATTAATTAAATCAGTGCTCGGATTAGTTAAGCAGACTGTTGGTGAAATTTTAGTCGATGGCGAAAACATAAACGGTATTTTCAATTACAGGAATAAAATTGGTTACATGCCTCAAACTGCAAAATATCCTGATAACCTTACTACGAGCGAAATTCTTTCACTCGTAAAAGATCTGAGGGAAAATCGAGATTCCAACTCGAAAGAATTAATTGAATCATTCAATTTAAAAGGTGAACTGGAAAAACCATTTAAAAATTTATCCGGCGGGACAAAACAAAAAGTATCTGTTTTAATTTCTTTTGCTTTCGATCCGCAAATTTATTTCTTGGATGAGCCGACTGCCGGTTTAGATCCGATTTCAAGCAGCTACTTTAAAGATCTTGTGGCAAGAGAAAAAGAAAATAAGAAAACAATTGTGCTTACCTCTCATATTATGGGTGAAATACAGGAACTTGCAGATGAAATAGTTTTTCTGCTCGAAGGCGAAATTAAGTTTAAGGGTACAATCAGTTCGCTTTTAGAGCATAAAAAGGAAACCAAGCTTGAGCGTGCTATTGCTGAACTTATGGGCGGGGGAAAGCATTGAGTCTCATGTTAAAAGTTCTGCGCTACGAAATTCACAACACGATCAGAAGTAAATGGGTAGTACTTTATACCTTCTTCTTTTTCCTGTTAGGATACACACTCTTCTCATTAAGCGGTGATGTAAATAAAGCATATATCAGCTTGATGAATATTGTATTGATTGTTATTCCCCTTGTGTCCTTAATATTCGGAGCAATTTATCTTTACAACTCGCGTGAATTTATCGAAATGATGTTAGCTCAACCGATAGACCGGAAATCGTTGTTTACTGGAATCTATTTCGGAACAAGTATTCCTCTTGCTTCTGGATATTTGATTGGAATAGTAACACCGTTTTTGATCTTTGGAAAAGTAAAAGAGCAAACAGAAGGACTAATTTATCTTGTATTAATCGGCATTGCACTCACATTTGTATTCAGTGCAATTTCATTTCTGATTACCGTCCTTCAGGATGACAAAGCAAAAGGTTTGGGACTGATAATTCTCATCTGGCTCCTCTTTTCTGTTATTTACGATGGAATAATTTTATTTGTTGTTTATTATTTTGAGCAATACCCACTCGAGAAAGTAATGATAGCTCTAAGCGTTATTAATCCAATTGATTTAGGACGGATTTTATTCCTTATAAAATTTAATATCTCCGCACTTATGGGTTACACTGGTGCAGTATTCCAAAAGTTCTTTGGTAGCTATTTGGGAGTGCTAATTTCTGCAGTCTGCATATTTATGTGGATTATTTTTCCTCTCTTTTTTAGTACAAAAATCTTTCAAAAAAAAGATTTTTGATAATCTGTAAAGATTTCCGATCATTTTAATTGAAAATTAATTCGAAATAAACTATCTTTAACCAGACAATTTTATCTGATTATTAAAATGACAGTTATATTTTCAAAAAAGTGTGAATATGGATTGCAGGCAATATTATATATTGCTACACGCCCGTTAGGCGAGACAATTCCGGCAGAAAAAATATCGCAGGCTTTAAAAATTCCACGTGAGTTTGTTTCAAAAATTTTACAGGATTTAAAAACCAGCGGATTGATTTGCTCACTCAAAGGAAAATCAGGCGGATTTTGTCTTGGTAAAGATCCTTCAGAAATAAAATTGATTGATATTGTCGAAGCTCTTGACGGACTGGAAATGTTTAATAGTTGTGTGCTTGGTTTCCCCGCATGCACACCGGAAGCACCATGTCCGGTACATGATAAATGGGGAACACTCAGAGATCAGGCATATCAGATGCTTAAAGCGGAAACTCTCGATCAGTTAAAGGAAAAAACATTAAAGAAAATTTCCAATCTTTAATTTTTTCTGTTATGGAAAATCCTGGTTCTATTAGAAAAGCAGTTATAAGAAATAAAGAGAAACCAATTCAGAAATTCAGATTTCTTGTGCAGGTGCTTTTTACTTTGCTCTGTATCTGGATTGGAATCGAGTTTTTTTTCTTTATTCAATATTTAGAAACCAACGGAGCCTCTGCATTTATCAACCGGCCGCCCGGTGTTGACGGATTCCTGCCGATCAGTTCATTTATGAGTTTTTATTTATTTATTGTTACAGGTGAAATTCATTCTGCTCATCCTGCCGGTTTCTTTATCTTTTTTGCCATCATCATCGTCTCGCTTGTTTTCGGCAAAGCATTTTGCAGCTGGCTTTGCCCGATTGGTTTCTTATCTGAATTGATTGGAGATTTTGGCGATAAAATATTCAAAAGAAGAATAAAACTTCCGAACTGGTTAGATTATCCTCTCCGGAGTTTAAAATACTTATTGCTTGGATTTTTGTTTTATTCCGTTTTTGTTTTGATGAGCATCGTCGCTGTTAAATCTTTTCTTGACAGCTCCTATAATCTTGTTTCCGATATTAAAATGTTTTATTTCTTTGCAGATATTTCCAGAACATCATTAATTATCATTGCGGGTTTATTCTTGCTTTCAATTCCTATTAGAAACTTTTGGTGCAGGTATTTATGTCCATATGGTGCTCTGCTGGGAATCACATCTTTGCTGAGCCCGAATAAAATTAAAAGAAATACATCAAACTGCGTAGATTGCAGTTTATGCAACAAGTCATGTCCGTCTTTTATTAAAGTGGATAGTGTTAAAACTGTTATTTCAGATGAGTGTACGACATGCATGAATTGCGTTGATGTTTGTCCGGTAAAAGATACTCTTCAGCTTGAAACTTTTGGTACTAAAAAAGTAATTCATAAAAGATATGTGCTTGCGGGTGTGATAATGTTGTTCATCATAGTTACAGGAATTGGTATATTTACTGATAACTGGCAGAATAAAATTTCAAGACAAGAATATCTTATTCTCTATAAAGATATAAACAGCTACGGTCATCCAACTGGAACCGAATCTGTTAAAAAGTTTAATAAAGATGTTTTAAAGAAAGAAGAATCAGCAGGTAAAAGAGAAATTGAAAAAAAACTAATTTACTGATCTCTGCTGTTAGTGCAACAATGCCAATTAAGCGTCATAAATCACTTCAACCCTTATCACGTGACCATCATCAGGGTCTGATCCTCGCGCAAATCTTAAAAAAGGGAGCCCCAGTGTACAAAGGAATGCCATCTACCATAGAAGGGAAAAAAGAGTATACTTTATTACTATATAACTCTGAGTTGGTAAGACATTTTAAAAATGAGGAGGAAATTCTTTTTCCATTGGTAAAAGGAAAAAACAGTGAGGTCAATAAGCTGACTGAAGAAATTATCAATGAGCACAGGCAAATAAATCAGCTGATAATTGAAGTGCAGAGTACAAACGAGTTGGAAAGGAAGCTGGATGAGCTTGGCAGGCTGCTGGAGAATCATATTAGAAAAGAAGAAAGAGAACTATTTCCTAAAATTGAAAAGATATTGACTGAGGTTCAACTATTTGAACTTGAAACTAAATTAAAATAAAAAAGGGAGATGCATATGCATAGAATATTAAGTTTCTTGTTTTTTATCTGTTTTATTTCAACAACATTCTTGCCAGCACAGGATTGTGTTAAATGTCATAAAATGGTAACACCAGGAATTGTAAATGATTGGCAGTTAAGCAAGCACTCGGCCAATGAGGTTATTTGTTCCGATTGCCATGGCAGTGAGCACGATTCTCCCAAGAATGTAGATAAAGTCAGCATGCCGACACCGGAGGTTTGTGCAAACTGCCACGAAACTCAGGTTGATCAGTATAGTAAGGGAAAACACGCAATCGGCTGGGCATCTATGAAAGCAATGCCCACATTTCATATGCAGCCAATGGCACTTACCGAAGGAATGAAAGGCTGCGGAAGTTGTCATAAAATAGGCGTAAAATCGGAAGAGGAAATAAAACAGCTTAAAGCAGACGGACAGCAGTACGGTGTTGCATCCTGCGATGCATGTCACACACGTCATCTTTTTTCACTTGAAGAAGCAAGGCAACCACAAGCCTGCCAGACCTGCCATATGGGTTTTGATCATCCGCAGTGGGAAATGTATTCAGGTTCCAAACATGGGGTCAGATATCTTTTAAAACAGAATGGTACCTTACCCGAAACTACATCTGCACCAACCTGCCAGACTTGTCATATGCAGGATGGCAATCACGAAGTGAGAACTGCCTGGGGATTTTTAGCAGTACGTCTTCCGATGCCTGCGGATGAGCAATGGGCAAATGACAGAGCCACGATTTTGCAGGCACTCGGTGTTTTGGATCCTGAGGGAAATCCAACTGCACTTCTTGATGTTGTAAAAGCTGCTGACATAGCCCGGTTAACACAGGAAGACTGGGACAGGGAAAGAAATAAAATGTTGGAAACCTGTAACAGTTGTCACTCTGGCAACTTTGCAAAACTTGAGCTTGAAAAAGGTGATAAGATGATTAAAGAAGCTGATCGCCTGATGGCTGAAGCAATTACAATAGTCGCGGGACTTTACAAGGATGGAATAATTCCTAAACCTGATTCATACGCTTACGCTTTTCCAATGCTGTTAACTTTCCACGATGCACCAACGGTAATTGAGCAAAAACTTTTCGTGATGTTCCTTGAGCACAGGATGAGAACTTTCCAGGGAACGTTTCATGCTAATCCTGATTATGCATTGTGGTATGGCTGGAGTGAAATGCAGAGAAGTTTAGGTGAAATTCGTGAGCTTGCAGAGGGGATGAGATTTTCACATTCTAAGTAAATAATGTTGTTAACTAACCCAATTTCTAAGAGAAATTGGGTTAGTTCTTTAATAAAATGTAAAACAAAAGGATAATTCTGTAACAAATTTCCCGACATTATCATTGCTTGATATTAATTAATTATTTATGTTTGTTCACGAATGATGAAGAAGAGAATTGCAATATTGAGCTTATGTTTACTTTTTCTTGTTTCCACCACAGGATTACCGGTTACTTACCACCTGTGTGAAATGATGCAGGAGAAATCTTTGAACGAGTGTGAGATTTGCGCTGTCGAGGTGCAAATAACTGAATCCTCCTGTTGCACCGAAGAAATTTCCGATTCATTTCTTCAAATATCTACTGCCGAATCAAGCTGCTGTGTTGAAAGTTTTACTTATAATAAGATTGAAGATAATTTTTCTTACACCAGCACTTTAAATACAGTTACACATTGCGTAGTTGCCATACTCAAACCCTTAGAACTTGAAACCAATCAAGTAACAATTCTTTCACATCAGAAAAGTTTTAATTTACCCCCTCCGAAATTTGGCAGACAACTTTTACATTCAATTCATCAGTTAAAGTTAGACTTCCCCAACTGTTAATTTCATTGTATCATTCAAAAGAATAATTACTGAAGTGACGTCAATGTCACTATAATTCGTTCTATTAAAATTAACAGTTAGATTAAAAATGAAAACTTTAATATTCATAATTGTATTGATTATTAGCAATGCAGGCATTGCTCAAGTATTAACAGGTAAAGTATATGAGATTGATGAAGAGAATCAAAAAATTCCTTTGGCAGGTACAAATATTTATTGGCAAGGGACCCAAATTGGTACTACTTCTGATAATATTGGTTACTTTGAACTAAAGAAAGTCGATTCAAAAGATCAACTTCTCGTTGTTAGTTACATTGGTTATCAACCAGACACGATTCGAGTACCTTTTGATCAGGATAGCATTGAAATTACTCTTTCAATTAATCGGGAATTAAAAGAAGTTGTTGTAACCGGGACATCACTTTCCAAATTTATTGATGAATTAGACGCAAAACCGACTGAAGTAATAACTAGCAAAGAGCTGCTTAAAGCCGCCTGCTGTAATCTTTCAGAAAGTTTCACTACAAACGCAAGCGTAGATGTACAGTTTCAGGATGCGGTTACAGGCGCAAAGCAAATCCAGCTGTTGGGATTGGCGGGAACTTATACTCAAATCTTGTTTGAAAACATTCCAACTTTAAATGGTATTGCCAATACTTTTGGATTAGGATATGTTCCAGGTCCATGGATGACTGCAATAAGTATTTCCAAGGGTTCTGCTTCGGTTGTAAACGGTTATGAATCAATAGCCGGTCAAATAAATATAGATTATAAAAAGCCGGACGACATTGAAAGATTTTACTTTAATGCATTTCAAAGTTCACATTTTAAGACGGATTTAAATGCGAATGCATCTTTTCAATTAACTGACAACCTGGGTACTATGTTCCTTGCTCATACCGATTTCAATATTAAAACACTTGATGATAATCAAGATTCTTTTGCAGATCAGCCCAAGGTAAAACAATTTAATATATTGAATCGTTGGAAGTATCAATCATTCAACGGATATCAATCCCAGTTTGGAATTCAAATTTTAAATGAAGAGAGAAGGGGTGGACAAATAGAGAATATTGGTTCGCCCTACAGATACCAAATCAACATTGACTCAAAGCATATCGAATTGTTTGCAAAAAACGGATTTGTATTTAACGATGAACCATATACCAGCCTGGGTCTTATTTTAAATGGACACCATCACAAGCAGAATTCATTATTTGGATTGAGAAAATACGATGCGGAACAAAATTCTTTTTATTCAAATCTATTATTTGAAGCCAGAACTGAAGATGAAATACATTCAGTAACCCTCGGCGGCAGCTATGTGTTTGATCAATTTAAAGAAGAATTTGATAGTCTTGGCTTTTTTAGAAAAGAATCCAGACCCGGATTATTCGTAGAGTATAATTTTTCACCCTCAAACCAATTATCTATAGTTCCCGGTGCAAGAATCGATTTCCACAATTTGTTTGGTACTTTCTTAACTCCAAGAATGCATATGAAATACGGATTTGATGATAATACCACTTTAAGAATATCAGCCGGTAAGGGTGTTAGGTCGGTAAACCTTATTTCTGATAATTTAAATTACCTGGCTAGCTCTAGAGAATTTATTGTAGTTGATAATCCGACATATGAAAAGGGCTGGAATTACGGATTTAATCTCACAAGATATTTTTCAATTTATAATCGTGATCTGAGAATAACAGCGGATTTTTATCGTACTGATTTTGTAAAACAGACAGTTGTTGATATCGATTCAGATGCAAGACAAGTTAGATTTTACGATTTAAAGGGTAAATCTTATTCCAATAATTATCAAATAGAGATAGCGTACGAAATGATCACAGGATTTGATCTTACTGCTGCATTCAGATATTCCGATGTAAAAATTCAGTATAGTAATCAATTATTAATAAAACCGCTGGTAAGCAGGTATAAAGGCCTGCTGACTGCATCTTATGTAAATGAGAATCGTGATTGGTTTTTTGATACATCATTTTTGTTGAATGGCGATGGGAGAACTCCCAGCACTGTGCAAAATCCTGCCCGGTATCAGAGACCTGAGACATTCCCCGCATTTGTCAATATAAACGCACAGGTCACAAAGAAAATTGAGCTAATCGATTTATATCTCGGAGTCGAAAATCTTACCAACTATAAGCAAGATAATCCCATTATTGCTTCGGATGATCCATTTGGGAATTATTTTGATGCATCACTTGTTTGGGGACCTGTTGAGGGTAGAAGATTTTACATAGGTGTTAGGCTAAGTGTATTGTAATTAACTAATGTCATTGAGAATCCCGACGAGTCGGATGAAGCAATCTGAACGAAAAGAATTAAAATTGCTTTCTCGCCAGAGCGGGCAGGCTGTCATCCGGGATTTGCCGGAATCATTGCAATGACTCAATCAAATAAATAATTAGGAGCATTAAAATGTTAAAAATATTTGCATTCGTTTTTTCGTTCGCAGTATTATTTTGTTCAATCGCACTGGCACAGGAAAAACCTCAAAAGGAAAATGAGGAATCCGTAGAGAAAGTAGAAGTTAAAGTGGAAAAAGAGACTGAAATATCTGTGGAAAGTGAAGTGAAAGAGATCTGGAATAAGTTCTGCCCTGTTAAAGGTAATCCGGTAGAGGATGATACTCCAACGGTTGAATATAATGGCAAGACCTATGGTTTCTGTTGTCCCGGGTGTGACGAGAAATTCGCGAAAAATCCTGAAAAGTACTCCAAAAATCTGAGCGAAGATGGTTCCAGGTTTATAGGGAGGAAATAGAACACAAATATTTAGTTTCTCTGTTGATGGGTGTCTTTTCACAAGTTATTTGGTTTCTGAATAATGCTTATTCTCTGTAAATTTAAATAGTAATTTTCTTCTGAATTGTTACGGAGTTCTCCTGATGAAAGACACGCCAATCAACTTCGATGTTGTTTCTCGAAAAATAAAAGAAAGCAAATTAGAGAATATCGGCAAGGCTTCAATTCGCGAAATAAAAAAATTAATTGATGAGATTGAAAAAGAAACGGGTGACAAATTTGTGCGGATGGAAATGGGAATTCCGGGTTTGCCAGCCGCTAAAATTGGAGTTGATGCCGAAATCAATGCTCTGAAAAAAGGAGTGGCAAACACTTATCCTGATATTCAGGGAATACCAGCACTTAAAAAAGAATCCTCACGTTTCGTTAAACTTTTTTTGGATGTCGATGTAAATCCGGAGGGCTGTATTCCTACCGTTGGATCGATGCAAGGAAGCTTTGCAGCATTTATCACTGTTAACAGAATGTATAAAGAAAAAGATACAATACTTTTTCTCGATCCAGGCTTTCCAGTTCATAAGCAGCAATTAAAGGTGCTTGGGCAAAAGTGGGAAACTTTTGATGTTTACGATTACCGCGGTGAGAAATTGCGGGATAAACTCGAATCGTATTTATCGCATGGAAATATTTCCGGGATGTTGTATTCTAATCCGAATAATCCTTCCTGGATTTGTTTTACGGAAAAAGAACTGAAAATAATTGCTGAGCTCGCAGATAAATACAATGTCGTTGTACTCGAAGACCTGGCTTACGTAGGAATGGATTTCAGAAAAAATTTATACACACCCGGGAAGCCGCCTTACCAGGCAACAGTAGCTCGTTACACAAATAATTTTATATTGTTTATTTCAAATTCAAAAGCTTTCAGTTACGCAGGTCAGAGAATTGGAATGATGATAATTTCTAATGAGCTGTTTGAAAAAGTCTGCCCCGATCTGAAAAGAAATTACACAACCGGAATTTTCGGAAGAGCGATGATATTTGGAACTGTATATGCATTGAGTGCCGGTGTAACTCATTCGGCACAATATGCTGTAACGGCTATGTTAAAAGCTGCTAATGATGGAAAATTTAATTTTATTGATATTGTTAAAGAGTACGGTGCAAAAGCAAAAATAATGAAGAAACTTTTTACTGATAACGGCTTTAAAATAGTCTACGATAAAGATGAAGATGAATTAATTGCTGATGGTTTTTATTTTACATTTTCATATCCCGGTTTCAGCGGTGAAGAATTGCTCAGTGAATTAATTTATTACGGTATAAGTGCAATATCACTCGCTATTACCGGTAGTACACGTTTGGAAGGAATAAGGGCCTGTGTATCTCTTGTCCAGCGCGATCAGTTTCCCGATCTTGAATTAAGATTAAAAAAATTTCATCAACATCATCCAATAAATGAGACTTCGCTTAAACAAAATTGATTTATCCTAAATGCATTGGTAAATTCGCATTCGAATTTTTAATCAAAAAATATTAAAATGAAAGTTTCAGATTTATTAAATGAAGATTTTATTCTCAACAAATTTAATAGTGAGAGTAAAGAAGAAATCATTAATGAGCTAATCGATCTATTTAAAGACGATCCGCGTGTTTCTAATATTAATGATGTAAAAACGTGCGTATTAGAAAGAGAAAAAATAATGTCTACGGGTGTAGGAAAGGGATTTGCAATTCCTCACGGAAAAACAAATTCAATTTCTGATATAATTGCTGCATTCGGCAAATCGGAAAAACCGATCGATTATGATGCTTTGGACGGCGAGCCTGTTCATCTTGTATTCTTGCTCGTTGGGAAAGATGCATTCGTTGGAAAACATATTAAGTTGTTAAGTAGAATTTCACGATTGATGAATGGTGATGATTTCCGTGAAAAGCTTCTTAATGCAAAAGATAAAAATGAAATACTGCAGGTATTTAAAGAGGAAGAAAAGGCGTATCCTGATGTATAAAAGTAAAATAATAGTCTGCTGATGATTAAATCCGTAACCGGTACTAAAGATATTCTTCCCGCCGATATTCCCCGCTGGAAATATTTAGAAAAAGTAGTTGAACAGATATTTGCAAACTTTAACTATAAAGAAATACGTACACCGGTTTTTGAGGAGACTGCACTTTTTGCGCGAGGCATTGGCGAAGAAACAGACATCGTTGGTAAAGAAATGTACACTTTCAGGGACAAGAGTGATACAAGCTTGACTTTAAAACCGGAAATGACTGCATCCGTCGTGCGTTCGTTTTTGGAACGTTCACTTGGCGCTCAGCAGCCGCTTGTAAAACTATTTTATATTTCACCAATGTTCAGGCAGGAAAGACCACAGGCAGGCAGGTTCAGACAGTTTCATCAATTTGGCGCGGAAGCAATTGGCAGTCCCTCTCCTTTGCTTGATGCTGAAATGATTCAAATGTCTTATGAGATTCTTAAATCTTTAGGATTGAAAAATCTTACCGTAAAAATAAATTCTCTCGGTACACCTGAAACAAGAGAAAATTATAAAAAGCTGCTGAAAGGATATTTAAAAAATAAAAAGAGTAATCTTTCTCAGGACAGCAGAAGAAGATTTGACACGAATGTGCTTAGAATTTTCGACAGCAAGATTGAATCCGATCAAGAATTAATTAAAGATGCACCGAAGCTGATTGATCATTTAGATGAGGAAAGTAAAAAGGATTTTGAAGTTGTTAAGGAACAACTAAAAAAATCGAACATTCCATTTCAAATCGATCCCGCATTAGTTAGAGGTTTGGATTATTACACAAAACTGACTTTTGAAATTGATAGTAGTAGTGTTGGTGCTCAAGCTGCTCTTATTGGCGGCGGAAGGTATGATCTGCTGATTGAAAATCTTGGCGGCAAGCCAACCCCCGCGACGGGATTTGCTGCAGGAATCGAAAGAATACTTCTTGCCTGTGAAAATGAAAAAAGCTTTACTGTTTCTGATGCGACAATAGATGTCTATTTGATAAGAATTGATGATAAACTGGAATCGGTTGTAAGTGAGCTTGGGGTAAAATTACGAAAAGAAAATCTATCAGTTGATTTCGATTATCTGCAGAGAAGTGTTAAAGCACAGATGCGGGAAGCAAATAAGATGAATGCAAGATATGTTCTGTTTATCGGTGGAGACGAGTATAAGGATGGAATGATGAAAGTTAAAGATATGTCTGATAGTTCCGAAATAAATATTCCTTCAGATGAAATCCAAGAGTTAATTTCCAAATTAAAACAATAATAGAACGCAGATGACACTGATTAAACTGATCTGCGCGGATCATAAAAAATCTGTGTCATCAGTGTGCCATTGTTCTAAAAAATTTTTTATATGAACGTCATCATCGGAAGAAAACCTGTACTTGAAGCGTTGAATGCAGACGAAGAAATAGAACAGGTTTATATCCTTTACGGACAGCTGGGGGGAATAATAAATGCAATTCGTGTTGCAGCGAAAAAACGGGGTATAAAATGCAACCAGATCCCGATTGAAAAATTCAAATCACTTTCTCCAAGTAAAAATGCTCAGGGTGTAATTGCTTTGAAGCAGGATTTCAAGTTCTCTACTCTAGATGAAATTCTTTCCGAAGCAAAAAAATCTACGCTCTCACTGATACTAATTTTAGATGAAATTCAGGATCCTCACAACGTTGGTGCAATACTTCGATCAGCAGAATGTAGTGGAGTAAATGGTGTCATCATTACAAAACATCACTCAGCAACAATTACTTCAACAGTTACAAAAGTTTCTGCAGGTGCAACAGAGCATATGAAAATCTGCCAGGTGAATAATCTCTCCCGGACAATTGATGAATTAAAGGAAAAAGGTTTCTGGATTGTCGGTTCGTCGTTAGAAAATGCAAAGTATTACACGGAGGTTGATTACAAAATTCCGATTGCACTTATTGTTGGAAACGAAGAAAAGGGAATTAGAAGACTTACGGCAAGCAAGTGTGATTTTTTAGTAAAAATACCGATGAGCGGAAAAATCCAATCTTTAAATGTTTCCGTTGCTACGGGAATACTTCTTTTCGAAATACTGCGACAAAGAAAAATATTGTAAAAAAGTAATTCTGAATTTATTTCAGTATCAATTAATTTCTAAAATAATAAAGATCCTGAAACAAGCCTGTCTGCCGAAAGGCAGGTTCAGGATAACACTACAGTTCTCAGTTGATTCCCAACCCATAATTTCTTACGTTTCAATACAGTAACCAGGAGAGGTTATGAAAAAATGGGCGGCATTTTTATTTATTTTCTATCTAGTTAATAGCTTTTCTCAAACAAATATCTCGCCGCAATTCTCTGAGCTGAAGGGGATGGAAGATCAGCAAAGTAGCACACATTTGTTTTACAGGGTCTATAGTCGTGAAGTAACTCCATGGGGTTTTAAAGATGAAAATGCAATTTATCATTTTGATTTGAATTCTGGATCAGATACTCTCTTCCTATCTGATTTTTTCGATTATTCATATGTATCCATTTTGTTGGTTTCAGTTGATGCAATTGACTTCTGGAATGAAAACCCGGACCAATTTATTTTTGGAGGAAGCTGGGATTTAGATGGTACACCCAAATTATACATTAGCCGATTTGAATATCCTATTCAACTTCCAAACATACAGTGGTTTGGTGAAATTGAGCATATTAATATATCGGATGCAAATGACAGCTTAATTTATTCGGGTGGAGCATTTGGTGTGGCAAGAACAATAAAAAGTACTGATGGAGGTTGGAACTGGATCCCGTTCAACGATTCAATAAAGTTTATTTCATTAAATCCTTTCGATGATAATGTTTTGTTTCTTGAAAACGAGTTAGGGTTTCTCTACAGATCTACTGATGCCGGAAACACTTTCAATTTAGTTGATTTATTGAATCAACCATCGCATTCAAATTCTTTTTTATATGATCCCGATCAATCACATATTTATAGATTATACAGTAATCAGACATTAAGGATTTCTCCCAACAACGGTGAACCTTTTTCCTGGCAAACTAAATATTCTAGCGATTCAGAAATTTTTATGAGTAATGATGGATCTGTTTCAGGGACAATTTATTTAGCTGATAAGAAAAATATTTTAGTCTCAACAGATTTTGGAGATAACTTCACTCTTTACAAATCTCTTGAAAGAAGAATTGTTGGAATTTACAAAAAGCCAGACTCCAACAAACTCTACGCTGCTACCAAATACAAGATATATGAAATCACTCCCGATACAATTCAGATAATAAAAAGCTTACCGGTTCCTGAAGAAGTGTTAAACTTTTACCCCCTAGCACTTGGAAACAAATGGGTTTATGATGAAAACACTATTTATTATGACACTATTCCGCATGGTTCAAGTGATATACTTATTAAAGAAGTAATCGGAGATACAATAGCAACAAATGGAAAGCATTATTTTAAAGTAATCGACCAGACTATTTGGGAAAGTCCTGTTCTTGAAAGAGTCGATTCAACTGATGGGAAAGTCTACAGATATTACGAAGATACCACTCTTACGGAAAACGAATATATAGCTTATGATTTATTAGCTGAAGTCGGTGATACAATTTCCAGCTTCAGGCTTGGATTTAATACTGTGTTGTTCACAACAATGTATGCTGAAACAACGTTTGAAAAATGGGGACTGACAAAACCTAAAAAAGTCTTTGAGGAATATACGCTGCATCCGCCTATCTTCTCGTTAACTCAGGATATCGGACTTGACAGCATATATTTTTACTTTGATTTTGGAGATACCTGGATAACATTAAAAGGCTGCGTGATTGATGGAGTGGTTTATGGCGATACAACGGTTGTTTCTATAGAAGACGAAAAAGAACCCATTGCCTCTAGCTTTAAGCTTGAGCAAAACTACCCAAATCCATTCAATCCGAGTACGAATATCCAATTTCGAATTTCGAATTTCGAATTTGTGAATTTAAAAGTTTATGATGTTTTGGGAAACGAAGTCGTGACATTGGTTAATGAAGAACTATCAGCCGGTGAATATGAAGTTGAGTTCAATGCTGTGGGATTACCAAGCCGTCAAGGCTCGGCTCTGACGAGCGGTATATATTTCTACACTTTAACTGCTGGAAATTTCAGAGGCACTAAAAAATTAGTTCTCCTAAAATAAAGGTGGCTTTATGAAAACCGTATTTAGTTTTCAGTTAATCGCTCTTTTAATATCTGCCCTTCCGGTTCACTCGCAATGGATGCAGCAATCCCTTCCCGGGGATATTGATGTCACACTAGGAATAGATTTTATAAATCAGGATCATGGTTTGCTGGGTGGCTGGCATTTTAATTTTGGCGGGCAAATTTTCGGAAATGCATTTTATACAACCAATTCAGGCACAAATTGGATCGAAGCATCTTTTCCTGATTCAATGAGGGTGATTGTTGGATTGCAGATATTGAGTGATTCGGTTGCTTACGGTGCAGGTGCATATAATATCTCAAGTGCTCGGTTTTCAACCGGATCAAACAAGAATCGGAATCTTAGTTCATCGTTTATGAATTATTATGATCAGATAGGAATGGACTTTTCAGGACAGGAAGAATACCGCGGTTATTTTGTTGAAACAACTGATGGTGGACTAACCTGGCATCACAAAGGATCTTTTGAAGATTCCGTTTATTATCTTGTTGGGATCAATTTTTTTGATCAGCAAACTGGTTTTGTTCTTGCCACAGGACCATCTAACAATACATTTGCGGCTGTTCTTAAAACAAGCGACGGTGGTAATAACTGGAGCTATGTTTACAATTTTGAAGCTTACCTCTTTTTGAACGAAATAAAATTTTTTGATCAATCAAACGGCATTGCTGTAGGAACTTATGATGATTTGACAAATTCTTATGGAGTTGTTCTTAAAACAACTGACGGCGGCAATAACTGGGTTAGAAATGAATTACCGCAATTAATTTCATTAAATAGTATCACTTACCTAAGCAGTAACTCAATTCTTATTTCTGGTGTTAGAACTGATTATACTGCTGTTATATACAGATCCGATGATGGAGGAATGAATTGGTTCGAATGCTGCGTTTATAGCGATTTACACTTTATAGCCGGAATAAATAGCCTGCCGGCAGCAGGAGTTATTATTGTCTATGGTCAGTATCAGCCAACAGGTTCTGCGACTCCTTTTGTTGAAGTTACACTTGATGGTGGTTTAACCTGGTACTATAATCTCTTGGCGCAGTTCACTGATTACTATCTTATAAAATCCAAGTTGATAGATGAAAGTATATGGTACCTTACAGGAACGCAAATTGCACAAATGGGTTTTGTACTAATTACAGATAATGCAGGAGGAATACCCGCAGAATTAGTCTCTTTCACCGCTGAATTTGTTGAAAGTCAGGTAAATCTAAATTGGACTACAGCAAGTGAACTCAATAACCTGGGATTTGAAATTGAACGCAAATCTGAGGCTGATGAATGGAGAATTATTGGTTTCGCAGAAGGTAGAGGTACATCAACAGAAATTACCAATTATTCTTTTACGGATGATCTTTTTGAAATATCAGCAGCAAAACTTTTTTACAGACTTAAACAAATTGATTATGATGCTACTTATGTTTATTCAGATGAAGTAGAAATTGAAATTATAAGACCTGTGGTTTTTTCACTATCGCAAAACTACCCGAATCCATTTAACCCGAATACAAAAATAAAATTTTCCATTCCTTTCGTAGAGACACGCGATCGCGTGTCTGTACAGTTAAAAGTTTACGATGTTTTGGGAAATGAAATCGTGACACTGGTTAATGAAGAACTTTCAGCAGGCGAATATGAAGTTGAGTTCAATGCCAGTAGTCATTCCGGCGAAATTCAGAACCTGCCTGCCGGTAGGCAAGGTCTGACATCGGGAATATATTTCTATCAAATAAGGGCAGGTTCAATTAGCCAGATCAAGAAAATGATTTTACTTAAGTAAGGATTTTTTATGAAAAAAACACTTCAATTTTTAATTCTTCATTTTTCATTTTTAATTTTAAACTGCTTCCCCCAGCAGCCCGGCTGGGAAATAATATCTCTTGGAAACACAACTCATCTTAATTCAATTCATTTTATCGATCCTTTTGATCTGTATATCTGCGGTAACGCGTTGTTCCATGTTTCATCGAATGACAGCGGTGCAAACTGGCAGGTTGATTTGGAGCCGACTCCTGTTCCGTTTAATGACATTTTTGTAATTGATGAAAATACGGTCGTGACGGTTGGAAACAGCGGATCAATTTTAAGAACTACAGATGGAGGATTAAACTGGGGAATGATTACCAGCGGTGTAACTGATGATTTACTATCAGTTTCATTCGTTGATAGTTTCGGGATTTGCGGTGCACTTTCTCAGACAATACTTTATTCCTCAAATAGTGGGGAGTCCTGGAATATTGCCCAATCAGGTTTCTTCGGCGGCGGTTTCTGGGGTGCTATAATGCTGAGTCCTGAAATTGGATTTGTTGCAGGTGAGAATACAATATTCCAGCCATTGTTAGGAATGACAACCAATTCGGGAATAAACTGGGATTTTCATGCTTTCTATTTAGATGGAAATGAAGGCAGAGCAACCGGAGTTGATTTTACTGATATATTTATTGGCTACGTTAGTGCAAGAGTATGGGATGGAAGGGGTGCAATTTCCAAAACAACCGACAGCGGAAGTAACTGGATAACAACATTTGTAAACAATCCATTGTGGGATATTGATTTTCCAATCAGTGCAACGGGACTAATTGGTTATGCTGTTGGAGATTTGGGAGCAATTTATAAAACTTTAGATGCCGGCCTAAGTTGGCAGCAACAGCAGAGCGGTATATCTGCAAGACTAAACGGAGTACATTTTATTGATCTGGACAATGGATTTGTAATTGGTGAAAATGGAACTCTTCTTCGCACAACTACAGGTGGTGAACCGGTAACCGGTCTGGGGAATAGTCCCGAATTGCCAATTGATTTCAAATTAGAACAAAACTTTCCAAATCCTTTTAACCCAAGTACAAATATCCAATTTCGAATTTCGAATTTCGAATTTGTGAATTTAAAAGTTTATGATGTTCTTGGAAATGAAGTTGCAACACTTGTGGATGAAGAAAAACCTGCCGGAGAATACGAAGTTGAGTTCGAAGCAAAAGGATTCCCCAGTGGAATATATTTTTACCAGTTAAAAAGTGGTAAGTTTATACATACAAAAAAGATGTTATTGTTGAAATAGTCCTGAATGAATAACTGCCGGTTGGTAGGAATAATTTTACTTAAATAAAGGAAAGATATTATGCGAATTCTTACACCCTTCTTCTTAACATCTGCTCTGTTTCTCAATTCTATAACCCCGGCTCAGGATTCAATTGAAAAACTATCAACAAGTATTAATGGGACAATTATTAATACTGAGGTAAATCCGTCATCAATGGCTTCCTCGGGAAACGGAAAGTACTGGTGTACATACGAAGTTAAATCGGCAACCGATGAAATACGTGAGCTAACCAATATTAAATTGTATGAGAACGAAAATCCTATCCTTACTTTAAATAAAACACCGGGAAGCGATGTCACAATTACCAATTCGGGCAAGTTAATTTTTTACGATCATTCAGAACACTTTAAAGGAATATTAAAAATTTGTTCGTATTCAATGGAAGGTAATTTTCTCTTCGAAAAGATTTTCACCAATGCAGACCTCTTTGCGTTTTCAGCTTCAGGTGAAAAAATGGGAGTGCGCAATGCTGATGGAATTTCAGTTATCTCATTAAGCAATGGCAGTTCTTATACAATTGAAAAGGGATTGCAATTTTCTTTTGCTGAGAATGATGACATAGCAGCAGTTGCACAATCTTATAAATTATTGGTATATAAGAATTCCTCCTTGATAAAAACCATTCAAACAGGAATTGAGCTTCCCCGGAAGGTCATCATTTCAGATGAAAATAATCTTGTGGGAGTGATTGAAAAATTTCAGATTAAAGTCTATTCACTCACCCACAATAATATACTTTTTGAAGATAAAATTGGCGGAGAATTTTCTTTTCGCGATCTGAAAATTGCCGAAGGAAAGATTATTGCGGGAATCCATAAAAAAAACAAAGTAGAATCAACAGGAATTTTAAGAATTTATGATCTGAACGGAAACAGGCTAGACCAAAAATCAGGTGATAGCAGAGAATTAAGGAAATTCGAGAAACTGAATCTTGATAAGAAGTCGCAAATAAATTATGATCCAATTCCCTGGCCCTTTTTCCCTTTCGATAGTATGCGAACGGTCTGGAACCATTATGAACAGCATATGGGTTTGGGTGGTGCAGATTCCTACCTTCACCAGGGACTTGATTTGATTACTCCTATCGGAGAACCGACTTATTCAGTCATTGACGGCTATGTGAAACTGGTTCTAACAATTGGCGGAGCTTCTTACTGGAGAACTGCAATCAGCGATACTCAAATTGCGGGAAGATCTGACGGATGGCTTTCAGCTCATTTAATTGAAAGCACCATCCAGTTTGATATTGGTGATACTGTACAGGTTCACGATTATCTCGGGGATATTATTTACTGGAGCGGTAATTGGGGACATATACATTTTGTAAATATAAGTGATTCAGGTATGGTATGGTATTATAATGATGGAGAGTGGGGAATAAATTATAATCCTTCGTTAGTATTAGTACCATATCCTGATACAACTGCTCCATATATAGATGAGGTTTTTACCTGGTCTAAATTTGCCTTTGCCGAAAATGAATCAGCAAATTATTTAGAACCTGACAGTCTCTTCGGTGAAATAGATATAATTGTTAAAGTTGTTGATTATGTTGGTGATTCAGAGTGGCAGCAGCCTGCTTATACTGCCTGGTATACGGTCAAAAGAGTTTCTGATGGAGAAATAATTCAACCTAAAACTTTAGGGCACATACTCAATCATACTTATTCATTTTATGCATCTGGAAATTACCAGCCGTATGCTGGTGTTATTTATCAGAGAGACTATACTTTGCTTCCATCAGGATGGATGGATATGCAGCGAAATTTTTATCATAATTTAACTAATAGTAATGGTGATTCATTAGTGGAACTCTCTGAGAAATTACTTTCATTTGATACAGATGACTGCTCCGATGGCGATTACAGGATAATAGTAGAGGTCTACGACGAAGCAGGGAATTTTGATATAGATAGTATGGATGTGAAATTCAAAAACGGTAATCCTGTTAAAAATGAAAATGAGGGAGTACAAATTTATTCATTCAACTTGGAACAAAACTATCCCAATCCGTTTAATCCAAGCACAAAGATAAGATTCACTGTTCCGCGAGACGTGAGAGGCGAGAGGCAAGAGGTAAGTTTGATAGTGTATGATGTTTTGGGTAACGAAGTCGTAACTTTGATAAACCAGGAAAAACCGGCAGGAGAATATGAGCTTGAGTTTGACGGAAGCGGATTACCAAGCGGTATCTATTATTATCAATTAAGAGCTGGAGATCCTTCCACAGGCTCGGGACAGCTATTTGTTGACACCCGTAAGATGATCTTACTTAAATAGATATTTTTATTATCCTTTTTGATGTGCCGATATATTTATTTAATTTCACTTGCAAATCTTTTGATACAAAATCGTCCATATGGGAGAAACATTCCAACTATCTAATATTAATAAACTTATAGGAGCACTATATGAACTCTTCTCTACAATTTTTTGGATCAGCAATTCTGCTCACTGTTTTTCTTTCTTTTTCTACTACAAGTTTTGCCCAACCAGCTGAGTTTCCATATCACATTGAACCTTATGTTCTGGAATCAGGAGTTTATAACGGCAATGGTATAATGAACAGCAATGCTGTAAAAGTCTTTAGCGGTACGGTACAATTACACAATGTTCCGTGGCTGCAATTACACTTTTCTAATGCTAACCTCGGAAATGAAAGTTACGTTTTAATTAAATCGAGCATTTATGATGTCCCTCAAAGACTCGATGCAATTTCAATAGAACAATGGAATTACTTTAGTGCCTTTTTTAACGGTTCAGAGATCGAAATTGAATTATATGTGGGCCCTATGGACAACAATATTTTTATAAATGTTGCTGATGTGATCGTTGGAGAATGGGCGTCATCCTCTCCTTACTCAAGCATTTGTGGTCCTACTGATGACAGAATAGCATCCAATGATCCTGCAACCGGAAGATTGTTAAATGTTGGCTGCACAGCCTGGATCATTCCAAATGGAAAAATTGTTTCAGCAGGACACTGTGTTGATAATGCTGGATCTGTAAATGTACTTGAATTTAATGTACCCTTATCACTTCCTAACGGAACACTTCAACACCCCGGACCAGAAGATCAATATTCAGCTGATGTTACGACTATTATATTTAATCAAGGAGCAATTGGAAATGATTGGGGAGTATTCGAAGTATTTCCAAATAGTATTACTGGACTAATGCCAAAAGCTGCTCAGAATTCATATTTCACACTTGCTCAGGATTTGGGTCCTGATTCAATCAGAATCACAGGTTACGGTGTCGATGGCGGGACAGCAAATCAAACTCAACAAACTCATCTCGGTCCAAACTGGGGTTCTTCCGGAACAACAATGAGATACAGAACAGATACACAGGGTGGTAATTCCGGAAGCCCGGTTATTGATGAAGTTACCGGATATTCAGTTGGCGTGCATACACATGGCGGATGTACTTCTTCAGGTGGAAATAACAGCGGTACAAGTTTGTTTCACACTGGCTTCTGGGCTGCAGTTGATTCGGGCATTATACCTGTTGAACTAACATCTTTTACTGCTTCTGGTTATGAGGATTATGCCGAGATTTCCTGGATCACTGCAACTGAAACTAATAATGCCGGTTTCTCGCTTGAAAGAAAATCTACAAACATAAATTGGATTGAAGTAGCATTTATTAATGGAAACGGAACTACAACTGAAACCAAGGCTTATAATTATCTGGATGAAAAGTTAAACGTCGGAAAACATAGCTACAGGATTAAACAAATAGACTACGATGGAACATTTACTTACAGTAAGATTGTTGAAATTGAAATTTCTGCTCCGGACAATTATGCTTTGTTCCAGAATTATCCTAATCCCTTTAATCCTAGCACAAAAATTGAATTTAATATTCCTGCAGATGCACAAGTACAATTAAATGTTTACAATACACTGGGAGAAAAAGTTGCTGAAATATTTAATGGCACTCTAACAGGTGGATATCATGAAATAATCTTCGATGCGACTTCACTTACATCGGGAATTTATTTTTACAGACTTGAATCGAATGAATTCGTTTCCACCAGGAAGATGATGCTAATTAAATAAGTTTTGGAATGTCTATCAGAAATTACTGAGCCTGGTTATATCCTAACCGGGCTTTTTTTTAATTATTAGGTATAAAATTATATTTGCCAAAATTGAATATTCAACCATTAATATTTAATTTATTATGTATTTCTTAATTATTCTTTAAAGTTAATTCTAATCGTTTATCAATATTCCATTTCTAACAAAAAGGGAGAAATTTATGACATTTTTTTTACGTTTTTTACAAGTCCAGATAATTCTCTTTTCTTTTACTGTTTTATCAACAAATCTGTTTGCCCAACCTGCACAAATACCATATCATGTTGAACCTTATGAATTAGAATCTGGTTATTTTGATGGGAGTGGAACATTAGGTGCGAATCCTAAGGATGTATTTACAGGATATGTTGAAATACATGATGTCCCGTGGATTCAGTTATACTTTTCAGATTTTAACCTTGGTAAAGAGAGTTACCTGATAATAAGATCATTAAAAGATGACTTATGGCAGAGGCTTGATGCCGTTTCAATTGAACAATGGCAGCATTTCAGTGCTTTCTTTAACGGAAATGCTGTGGAGATAAAACTGTTTGCTGCTCCTGGCGACAGAGAGCTGTTCATCAAAATCAACGAAGTAGTTGTAGGAGAATGGATAATTGGTGATCCGTTTTTAAGCATTTGCGGTCCCACTGATGATAGAATTCCTTCAGATCAACCTGCTACCGGAAGATTACTTAATGTTGGTTGTACTGCGTGGATTATTCCAAATGGCAAATTTGTGTCTGCTGGACACTGCCTTTCCGGAAGTAGCGCCAATATAGTTGAATTTAATGTTCCACTCTCGCTTCCAAACGGAACAATTCAACATCCCGGTCCTGAAGACCAGTATTCAGTAGATGTAAGCACAAAGATTTTTACAGATGGAGGCATCGGAAACGACTGGGGAGTCTTTGAAGTATTTCCAAATTCTGTTACCGGGTTGATGCCTAAAGAGGCTCAAAATGCATATTGGCCTTTGGTTCAGGATCTCGGTCCTGATTCAATTCGTATAACAGGTTATGGAGTTGATGATGGAACAGCAAATCAAACTCAACAAACACACATTGGACCTAATGCCGGATCCAGCGGAACCACAATGAGATATGTTACTGATACTCAGGGCGGCAATTCAGGAAGTCCGGTAATTGATGGTTTAAATAACCTTGCCGTAGGTGTGCATACTCATGGCGGTTGTACAAGTTCCGGTGGAAACAACAATGGTACGAGTACATTTCATGCAGCCTTCTGGGCGGCAGTGGATCAGGGAAGTGGCGGTTGCCCTGTGGAATTACCCTCAAATCCTAATCCTCCGCATGCATCAAATGGAGTATCAATTAATCTTACTGAATTAACCTGGACAAACGGAACCGGTGCTGTTACAAATGAATTGTATTTCGGAACCGATCCTGGTTCACTTAGTCTTGTCCAGAGCGGAACTTTAGCTAATAACTGGTCCATTACAGGCGGTCCACTGGATTATGGTACTACTTATTATTGGCAGGTTGTTGAATTAGGTGATACATGTAATACAAATGGTTCGGTCTGGAATTTTACTACTATGACACACCCTTCAGTTATATTTTTTGAGCCATTTCTTGATTTAAGCTGCTGGACACCTGTCGGTCCTTTAGGTTTAACAAATTGGACCTCTGCAACATCGAGCAGTGCAGGAGGAGTTTCTCCTGAACTGCAATTTAGCTGGACTCCGTCTTTTAACGGACTTTCTCAAATATTGTCCTGTGATATAACTGGTGCAAATGCTCACAATCATGAACTAAGCTTTAAGCATTATCTCGATGATTATTCAGCAACTCCATCACCTTTTATTGGTGTTGCAATTTCTTATGATGGCGGAACTACCAGTTCAACTCTTTGGGAAGTATTACCTACGGGAAATATTGGTCCGGAAACTGTAACCGTAAATTTCACAACACCTGCTATGTTGGATGTGGTTGATTTTCAATTAATATTTTACACAAATGGAAACTCATTCAATATTGACTACTGGTATATCGATGATGTTATGGTAACCGATCTCGATTGGGTACCTGTCGAATTAAGCTCCTTTAATGCATCTGTGAATAAGAGTGCAGTAGAGTTAAGCTGGATCACTGCAACTGAAACAAACAACAGTGGATTCGAGATTCAGAGAGGTACGAACGGAAATTTCGAAACTATTGCGTTTATTAACGGAAAAGGAACAACTACCGAACCTCAGGTATATTCTTTTACAGATGAGAAAGTCAGTGTTGGAATTCTTAATTACAGGTTAAAACAAATAGACTTCGACGGAACATTTGAATATTCGAATGTTGTTGAAGTCGACGTTCCGGCACCAAGTTCATTCGTGCTCGAACAAAACTATCCGAATCCTTTTAACCCGAGTACAACCATAAAATTTGCCCTTCCGGTTGAAACTGAAATTCAATTAAGCGTTTATAATACTATTGGCGAAAAAGTTGCCGAAGTATTTAACGGTAATTTGAAAGAAGGTTATCACGAAGTTGTATTTGATGCAACTTCATTAACTTCAGGAACTTATTTCTACAGACTTGAAGCAAATGATTTTGTAGATGTTAAAAAGATGTTGATTCTTAAATAACCTCTGTTAAAAACAGAATCTTAAAATCCCCTCGATATTGAGGGGATTTTTATTTTGGGTGTGTTAGTCGTCAACATTGATTATTTTATAATAACATAAAAATATTTTTTCAGGATTATACTTCTAATCAAGGTATTAAAATGAAAACTTTCTTACTTTTGGCTCTCCTTATATTTCCTTTAGTGAATATTCAATCCCAGGTGCCATTTAACTTAAGTCCGGATTGGATTTCCTCTGATGCTTCAAGTCGTTCAACTGGTGGTGCTTTTGCAGATATTAATCAAGATGGCTGGCTGGATTTTGTGGTCGCAAATGGAAATGATATGGCTCGTCAGCACGTCGCTGTTTATTATAATGATGGAACAGGAAACTTTCCGCTTGCACCAAACTGGCAATCAGCTGATATCGATTATCACGGACATCTGGATGTTGGTGATGTTAATGCAGATGGATATCCCGACGTTGCCGTATCAGTTTATATCGGTCCATCAGGATTCAGCACACCGGGTAAAGTAAAACTCTATCTAAACAATGCGGGAACATTATCATCAAATCCTGATTGGACATCGGGTGATGATGTTTATACTTTTAGCTGCGCATTTGGTGATGCTGACGGTGATGGTGATTTAGATCTTGCTGTTGCAGGCGGTGAATCGTACCAAAATAATCCTGAGCAGCCAAGAATTTACTACAATAATGGAGGAATGCTTGAATCACTTCCATCTTGGAAAGCTACCAATTTGCAATACTCGTACGATGTTAACTGGGCTGATTTTGATAA
>Ga0209536_100000188_pt1 | contig 95922 bp, 83 predicted proteins | sample DeeMarSeWOR28_12_FD_187461 | JGI IMG/M metagenome (GOLD analysis project Ga0209536, IMG submission 187461) | Marine sediment microbial communities from White Oak River estuary, North Carolina - WOR-2-8_12 (SPAdes) (version 2) | ecosystem: Environmental > Aquatic > Marine > Intertidal zone >... | reverse complement strand
ACCCAAGCGCCTGCCCGCCGGAAGGCGACTCCATTCTCCGCATCGTCGGCACGCGCTAGCCGCCTCTCTCGGCCGCTCACACCCCAGCTCAGGCTCACTCGACCGCGTCGTACCCGGCGTCGCTCCCGGCGGTCTCCCGCCAGTGTGGCGGCCAGCTTGCTTGCACCGACGGCCGCTCCAGCATGCGCGCGTACCAGCTAGCAAGCTTGGGGGTTCGCTTCGAGAGTGTGAGTCCCGTCCTCACGAGGAATGCCACACCGGGAAATACCACGACGTCTGCCAGGCTGATCGCATCGCCCGCGAGGTAGTGTCCGCCGTGTTCGAGGTGTGCTTCCCATCGCGCCACTTCGGCATGGAGCCGCAGGTACGCTTGGCGTCGCGGCTCCGGCCCAGCCTCATCGTTCTTCGCGCCCAATGCAAAAAGAAGCGCGTCCCAAGTCTCCGTGTCGAGGTAGTTCGCCTCACTCGTCAACACCAAGACACGCGCTCTTTGGGCCGCCGAGCGGGGAATCAGCGGTGGCTCGGGATGCTCGAGCTCGAGGAAGTGACAGATGGCGACGCTCTCATAGAGCGTCAGATCGCCATAGCGCAGGATAGGCAGGCGGCCCCGCGGGTTGAGCGCCAACATCTCGGGCGTGCGATGCTCGCCCGAGGAGCGCGGAATCCACTTCGCCTCGTACTCGAGCCCCTTCTCCTCCAGCATGATGAGTGCCCTCCACACATATGGAGAACCGGAGAAACAATAGATGAGGGGCTTCGCATGGGTCTCGGTCATGGTGTGACTACCCTATCGTGCCGAGCCTCCGCCGAAAAGCACGGCGAACCCCACAGGCCGCACGACCTGTCTCCTTGGCGACTTTCTCCGATGAACTTAGACACCAAGGTATGATCGGCGCATCTCTTCCCAAGCCAAAGCCCGCAAGAAGCGAAGAGCCAGTTATCTCGCGGCAATCACCGTCGCCTGTCTCGGGCTCTGCTCCCGTCCTGCAAGTGCGGAGCCCGCGTCAGCAAGCGAAGTCGCATCTGCCCCTGAAACACCACGCACGCGAACGCGACGAGGAGAGGTGTTCTCGGACATCTACATCGGTGCAGCGGTGACGACGGATGCCCAAGTCACGCTCGACGGCGTCGTTCAAGAGGAAAGCCTCCTCTGCGGAGCGGAATGCTCGAGCACGAAGTCACCCGTCGGAGGGCTCAGGGTCGGCTGGTTCAGCGGGCGGTTTCCGTGGCTCGGTGTCTCGGGGGACTTCTCCGTCTTCATCCAATCCTGGGGCATTCAGAGTCCCTACGAAGTCAGTGTGATCCCCATCTCGGCGCTCGCGATGTTTCGCGCGCCCTTGGTTCGAAGCCCAGAGCATCCGAACGGTCGCGCCCAACCCTACCTCGCCATCGGTCCGTCCCTCATCATCTCGATGGCAAAGCTCGCCGAAGGCCTGGCCGCCACCGGCACTGCGCGCGTGGAAACCGACACGACGGCCGATGCCGGTCTCGATGCACGCATCGGCATCAGGCTCGTTGCTTCGAGCTGGATCTCGGTCGTCCTCGAATACCGGGCCACCTACTTCAAGCCCACCTGGAAGCTCAGCGGTCGAAGCGTAGACACGTCCGTCTGGACGAATCACTTCATCATCGGTCTCGGGATTCACTACTGAGCGGCAACGAACGCCTCGAAAATCGCGTCCGCGTATGCACCGTAGCCCGTGGGGTTCGGGTGGAGCGCGCCATTCGCGTCGCCTTGAAATGAAAAGGTGTTCTGCAGACGAATGAGCCAAGGCTGGTCGGAGCAGTAGCCGTGGCCAGCGAAGCGTTCGTCCACGCCTTCCACGAACTGCCAGCCATGTTCATTCGCAGAGGCCCGCATCGCTGCGCGGAGCTCGGTCAGCACGTGGGTGCTGGCCCATTCCATCTCAGCCTCCGTCACCCCAGGCACCTGTTGGGCCGCGATGCGTAGCGTCTCCTGATATCCAGGCAGCTCCGTCGGCCAAGCACAAAGCTCGCCGAACTCGTCTCGGGTCACGTCGGGGATCTCGCTCAGGAAGACCCGCGCTGGATCCATTCCAAGCGTGTCTAGGATCGCCTGGCCGAGCGCGTCGTAGTTGCTCGGGAGGTCGTCGAGACCGTCGCGCTCCAGATCCACGCCGTCGACATACTCGCTCTTGGAACCGATCTCGAAAATCGTTCGCGCATCGAGAAGGTCCAGATCGATCGCCTCTGGATCCAAGTAGCTGTTGCAGTCGTCCTCGTACGATCCCAAGAAGCCGCACACCCACGAGGCCGTGCTCTGCAGGAGCGAATCAATCGCTGGGCTGCCCAAATGACAGTCCGTCCCGAGCACGCAAGCCTTGACCACCGTCGAGAAGTTGATGTCGTTGCCGCCGATCGAAACGAAAAGCGCGTCGATCTCGCGACCATCCGCAAGCTCCGCGACCCGAACGACTTGGGGCAGAGCGGGGGTGCCGTCCGGCTCGATGCCCTCGTAGGGCTCGAGCAGTGCTCGGTAGATCCTGCCTCCCGAGCAGGCCAGGTGCACGAAGGTCACCGAGCTGTGCGGATCCGCCTCTTCGATCATTTGCGCCGCGCGCACCTGCCCCGAGCGTGACGAGCGGTGACAGCGCCGGTTCTGCCAACGCGCACCGCCTTCTTCGCGCTCGTCGACGTCGGGGCTGCCTTCCCCCGAGCCGTACGAGTCGCCGAGGCCGAAGATGAGCAGGTCCCGCACCTCGATGACTTGGGTTTCTGTCATCTGCTCGCCGCTCCCGTCCTCGACCAGGAGCGACACCGAGTACTCCCCCTCCGCGGGGAACTCGTACTCGAATCCGTCGCAGCGCGTCTCCACGGCCACCTCTTCGCCGTCGATGCGCCAGATGTACCTCGTCGGCGCGCCGCTCGAGCTGCATGCATCGAGCCGCACGCGCCAGGTATCCGGCTGAAGCGGGCCTTCCACATAGACCTCGTACTCCAACTGCTCCTCGGGCGCGCGAAGCGCGGGCACCACGAAGCGCGCCGGCATCTCGTAATCGAACGAGGCTGCAAGCCCCGGCTCCCCGCCGCACCCTGTGAATGCCGCCGCCAGCACGCCCATGAACATGGTCATCGAGATCGATCGCGCGCGCATCCGTCAAGCCCCTTTCTTTCCTTACACCACCCTCGCGGGGAAGACACGGAAAGCGCGTTCGACCTACCCGAACCACCCCTGCTACCGTCCCCTCATGCCCAACAAAGGCAGCGCCGAGCGGTCCGCCGAAAGAGCTCCGCTCGTGCCTGGAGGGGTGCCGCTCCTCGGGCACGCCCTTGCGTTTGGCAAGGCGCCACTCGATTTTCTCAAGCGCTGCCAGGCGCAGTACGGCGACGTCTTCACGGTTCGCTTTCCTGGGACACGCCGAACCGTTCTGATGAACCCGTTCGATTACCCGGCGTATCTCAAACATCACGACCTCGCCTTCGAGGAGTTCGGCGTCGAGGTGGGCTCTCGCGTCTTTGGGTATGGCTTGGAGTATGCGGAGCACGCCCTCTCGGACCACCTACATTGGCAGTTCAACACGTTCCTGCGCGGCGATCCTTTGCAGGCGATGAGTGAACGCATGCAGGCCAAGCTCGAGGAGCGACTCTTTTCGCTACCACCGGGCCAGTGGAACGACGGCAGTCTCTTTGCTTGGGCCAACGAGCATGTGTTCGCGGCCGGCACGGATGCCATTTTCGGCGACGGCACGTATGGGGCAGAGCTCCAACGCGCGTACACGACCGTCGACAAGCACTTCGCCCTGCTTTCGCTGGGCACCCCTGCGTGGTTGATCCCCGGTTGCGCGTCTGCCCAGCGCACGCTCGCCCACTGCGTAGAGAAGCTCGGTCCGCACAACGCTCGGCTCATGACCGAGCGTCGCGCCACGTTCGATGATGCGGGCCTCAGCGATCAGGTACGAGGCCACCTCGACGCGGCCATCATGTGGGCCGCACAAGCAAACACGGTATCCGCGACCTTCTGGACGCTGCTGTTCCTCCTACGCGACCCACGCGCGCGCGCCGAGGTGCTCGAGGAGGTCCGCTCAATCGCCGGCGACTCGCGACCTTCTTCCCCGGGCGAGCGACTGCTCAGCAGGGCGGACCTCAAGAGCATGGTAAAGCTCGACAGCGCCATCACGGAAATGAACCGACTCACATCGGCCGCGATGGTTCCCCGGAGGGCGGAGCGAGACACGGTGCTTGTGCTCCACGACGGGCGCCGGATTCAGTTGAAGGAGGGCGAGGACTTGATCCTGTTTCCTCCAACCGTGCAGCTCGACCCCGAAATCTACGAGGCGCCCCACGAGTTTCGTTTCGATCGGTTTTTCTCGGCAGACGGTCGACCCAAGCAATGGACGAAAAACGGAGAGCGAGTTCATTTCTTCATGCTCCCGTTTGGCGGCGGGAAGAGCATGTGTCCCGGACGCTACTTCGCGGTCAACGAGTTCAAGATCACCGCCGCCACCTTGCTCGCCTGGTTCGACCTCGAGCTCCTCTCCGAGGAAGTCCCACCGTTTGACCTGGCACGCACGGGCTTCGGCACCTATCCGCCCTCCCACGACGTCCCCTTCCGCTTCCGCCTCCGCGCGCGTTGAAGCCACGACTCAATCGCGATCGCACCCATACCGAATCCCATAAGCCTTGACGCTTCTCCGTCCGGGCACAGGTTCACGTCCCTTTTAGGAAAGGAGCCGTCATGAACGCCGTCGCCGTCGGACTGCCGAAGATCCCCCGCGAGGATTGGACAGCGCACCCGCGGTTTCGTTCGCAGGCACTGCTGCTCGGGTCCCATGCGAACTTTCGCAGGGTGAGCCGCTACCTCGTCGACAAAGCCGCCCGCGAGGAGTTCGTGGGCTTGCATTCTCTCTTCGATCGCTGGATTGCGGCGATGCGGAGCCACGAAGCATACGAAGAACGCAAGCTCTACCCATACCTCGAGTATCGCTGGCGTGTATCCCTGAACGAGGCGCGCACCGGGCACAGCGAGCTCCATGCTCGCGCCGATGAAGTCACCGAAGCCTTTCGTTCGTTGGCGCGCCCCGTCGATCCGGCCGATCCCAGCGACCCCACGACCGACAACGCGGTCCTCCGCGCGCTACAAGCGCACGATCGCACACTCGATGCCCACCTCGACGTCGAGGAGGAAGCCGTCATCCCGCTGCTACTCGCGCTCGACCCGAAAGAGTTCGATCGCTACTACCGCAGCCCCCTCTCGATGCTGATCCCCGCCTCCTCCACGTCCTCCCGATGACCAGATAGTTTCCATCCCGCAAATTCCGCATGATCACGATCTTTGGGGTGGGGGAGGGAGAGGTCCAGCCTGTCGCCAGCGAGGTCCGCTCGCTGACGATCGGCGTCATCGTCCTCGGCTGAGCCTCGCTCATCTACATTTTTTGGGTAGCTTCTTTCAGCTGATCGCCGAAGGAGAGCTCAAGCGGCTGCTTGGGAGCCGAAGAATGAAGAAGACGATCGAAGAGCTCAGCGACCAGGTCATCGTCTGTGGCCTCGGCCGAATCGGGCGCGTTCTGAAAGCCGATCTCGAATCGGGCGGGGCCACCGTCGTATTCGTCGACGTCTGCGCCTGAGCGCTTCTGAGCTGACAAGCGGGTGCCGCAGTGCACCTCGAGCGGGAACGCTAGATCAAGCCACGGCCGACGTATGCGTGCGGCGGTGCAAGAAGCCGAGGGTGCCCTCTAGATACTGAGCGCGAGTTGCCGAGCGCTGGAGCTTGCCGCTCGTGGTCTTGGGCAAGGAGCCCGCCTCGATGAGCGCCACCTCGGACACCGTGAGGCCGACGTCGCGCTGCACCGCGCGGATGACGTCCGACTCGATGGTTTCAGGATCGCCCTCGCGGTACTCGGCGGCCACGACGAGTCGTTCGCTGAGGTCGCCCGGCACGGAGAATGCGGCGACGTTACCGGTGCGCACGCCGTCGACGCGCCCTGCCGCGACTTCGATGGGAGTCGGATCGTAGTTCCGACCACGGACGATGATGGTGTCCTTCAAGCGACCCACCACATGGAGCTCGCCCTCCGACAGGTAACCGAGGTCGCCTGTCTTGACGCCGCCATCGACGAAGACCCGCTTCGTCGCCTCTTCGTCTTCCCAGTAGCCGTCCGTGACGCTCGGTCCCTCCACGAACACCTCGCCGACCTGGCGCTCGGGAAGGCGTGTGCCGTCAGCAGCGAGTATGGAGACTTGATGGCGCGGCAGGGGTCGTCCGCAGGACACCACCGAAAGCGGGTGGTCGAGGCGATGGATTCCGGACGTATTGCCGTCGGTCGATTCGGGCTTTGCCTCGAGCTGGTCGACCTTGAGCTGGTCCTCCATCGCCGCGAACGTAACCGCCAGAGTCGTCTCGGCCAATCCGTAGCAGGAGAGGAAGGCGCTTCGCTTCAAGCCCACCTCCGAGAAACGCTCGAAGAAACCCTCGATGGCATCGGGCTGAATTGGCTCCGCACCGCAGCCGAGCACACGCACGGCCGACAGGTCCAGTCCCTCCGTCGACTCCGTACGCCGCGCGGTCAAGGCATATCCAAAGTTCGGCGCGAACGAAATCGTCGCGTGGTCCTCCGACAGGGTCCTGACCCAGACTTCCGGTCGCTTCAGAAAGTCTAGCGTGGAGAGGAACGTGACCGGCGTTCGCGTGACGAGCGGAGACATCACGAAGCCGATCAGGCCCATGTCGTGGTAGAGCGGCAGCCAGCTCACGCCGCGGTCGTCAGCGTTCGCGCGCAATCCGTCGACCATGATGGCGTGCGCGTTTGCCCAAAGGCTTCCATGCGTCACCCGAACACCGCGAGGCGCAGAGGTGCTGCCCGAGGTGAACTGAAGGAACACCACGTCGCTATCGCTCACGGGACCGACCGGGAGCTCACCACCGTCGGGCAGATCATCGATCGTCACCACTTCGTGCAACGATGAAACCTGGTCGCGAAGCGAGCGAAGCGTATAGGCGACCGGCGCGTCCGCAACGAGCAGGCGCGCACCCGCCGTCGCCAACATGCGCCCGGTGGTGTCCGCCCAAGATGCAAGCTGCCCGAGTGTGAGCGGTGGATACAAAGGCACCGCGATGAACCCCGCGCGCACGCAGCCGAGAAAGGCTGGGATGAAGTCCTGCGCTTTATGCAACACGAGCCCAACTCGGTCGCCACGCCGAACCCCGAGCCGATGCATGCCACGCGCCACGCGATCGGCTTCTGCAATGAGCTCTGCGTACGTCAGCTCGAGGACCGAACCGTTGCTCCGGTATCGATGCGCCTCGCGCTCCGAGCTCGCGAGTTGCTCAAGAAGTTGGGAGAACTCATTCGCTTGCATTTTTCCGCTCCGTTTACACTTCGCGCGCGATCGGCACTGCCCTTCTCAGCGGGGTCGTTGATGTGCATCAGGCGTGCCAATTGCAGATCGAGAAATTTCAGGCATTTCTCGAAATTCCGGCCGCCCGACCTAGGTTCGACTGTGACTGAGCGGCACGGGATCTTTCACAGGTAATTTTGCACCTGAGCTCCCGGTTCGCGCCGCGAGGACAATTCCAAGGCCGCCCGGCAAATGCTTTGCATGGCGCGGCGCGCGCAAGATAGGGTCGCGTCGGTGAGTGTATTCATGCAGCAAGTCTGGGCCGGTCTTCTAGTGACCTGCGTCCTCGGGACAACAGCGTTCGCCAATGCGCAGGTGCCCCCGCCCAAGGACGGGGAGGCCGTGCTCTCCAAGTCCTACACCGGCAAGTCGTACTCGCCCTATGCGGCGCGTGGATTTCCGAGCCAGCCGTTTTGGGGAGACACGCACCTCCACACCGACATCTCGATGGATGCCGGCGCGTTCGGAAACCGCCTCGGGCTCGACGCAGCCTATCGTTTTGCTCGCGGCGAAGAGGTCGTTTCGACCAATGGCACGCGGGCGCGGCTGTCTCGCCCGCTCGATTTTCTGGTCATCGCCGACCACTCGGACAACATGGGGTTCTTCCCAGACCTTCTCTCGGGCGCGCAGCATATCCTATCCGACCCGACAGGGAGAGACTGGTACGACCGGATTCAAGCAGGCGAAGGAGTCGGCGTAGCACTCGAGCTGATCGGCCTCTTCTCGCAGGGCAAGTTCCCTCCCGCGATGATCTACGCTCCGGACTCGACACCCTACAAGACCGCCTGGGCCAAGACCGTGGATGCCGCGGAGCGATTCGATGACCCGGGTCGTTTCACGGCGTTCATCGGCTACGAGTGGACCTCTTTGGTGCACGGCAACAACATGCACCGGGTCGTCATCTATCGCGACGACCGCAGCAAGGCCGGGCAGATGGTTCCTTTCACGACTGTTCCGCCTCAGGGCAGCACAAACCCTCGTGACCTCTGGAAGTGGCTGACCGAATACGAGAAGAAGACCGGCGGTGACGTTCTCGCGATTGCCCACAACGGAAACCTCGCGAACGGCATCATGTTTCCGCTCGACGCCCAGTACGACGGCAAGCGTCTCGACAAGGCCTACGTGCAGCAGCGAGCCCGCTGGGAGCCGCTCTACGAGGCGACGCAGATCAAGGGCGATGGCGAAACCCACCCCTTCTTGTCGCCCGATGACGAGTTCGCCGACTACGAGACCTGGGCTGTCGGTAATCTCGATGTATCGGAGGCCAAGACGAACGACATGCTCGCGGGTGAGTATGCGCGTGAAGCGCTCAAGCGCGGCTTGGCAATCGAGGCAAAGCTCGGCACCAACCCCTACAAGTTCGGCATGATCGGCTCCACCGACAGCCACACCTCGCTCTCGACCTCCGAGGAAGACAACTTCTTCGGCAAGCACACGGGCGCGGAGCCCAGCCCCGAGCGGATGAGCCACCCCTTCATGAAGACAGATGCGGGATCGATCATGGGCTGGCAGCAGGTCGCATCAGGGCTTGCTGGGGTTTGGGCGACCGAGAACACGCGGGCGGCTTTGTTCGACGCGATGGCGCGCAGGGAGACCTACGCGACCACCGGCAGTCGCATGATCGTTCGATTCTTCGGCGGTTGGAGCTTCTCCAAGCAGGACCTCAACAGCCGCCAACCGGCTTTCGCGGGCTACGCAAAGGGCGTTCCCATGGGCGGGGACTTGACGGCCGCACCCGGGCAGAAGGCGCCGACCTTCATGGTCTACGCGGTGCGCGATCCAATTGGCGCGAACCTGGATCGCATCCAAATCGTCAAAGGCTGGCTCGAGGGCGGCAAGACCTATGAGAAAGTCTATGACGTCGCCTGGTCCGACGGGCGCAAGGCCGGCCCCAACGGAAAGCTGCCGCCGGTGGGCAACACCGTCGATGTGAAGAGCGCGAGCTGGACCAACACGATCGGCGCGCCCGAGCTTGGGGTCGTTTGGACAGACCCCGATTTCGACCCGAAGCAGCGCGCGTTCTACTACGCGCGCGTCATCGAGATTCCGACACCCCGATGGTCGACCTACGACGCGTTCCGCTTTGGTGTTCCCTTGCCGGAAGGCGCGCCGACCTCGACGCAGGAGCGCGCCTACACCTCTCCGATCTGGTACACGCCGGCCAAGACCCAGAGCGGTGGAGCCAAGACACGTCGAAGGAAGTAGCCGCCTACCTTCGTACCTCCCGCTGGTCGGAGGACGGTCATCGCCCCTGACGCCGATAACGCCCCGGGGCCGTGCCGCTCCACTGCTTGAAGCGTTTGGCGAAGTGATACTCGTCGTCGAAACCGACGCGGGCGGCCACCGCCGCAACGGGTTCCGTCGTCGTGCGGAGAAGGTCTGCCGCAGCGTTCATCTTCAAGCTCATGGCATACTTCATCGGGGGTACGCCGATGCTGCGCCGGAACATCCGGATGAAGTACGACTTGTTGAGACCGAGCTCCGCCACCAGCTCATCGAGGCCATAGGCTGCGTTCACGTGCGAACGCATGAAATCGAGCGCCTGCTCGATCGCCGGGTGGCTGCGTGATCCCCTGTGCGTGTCGTTCTGGACCTCGTAGAGAAAAGCCATCAACCTCGCGGAAGCCGCGCGCCGTTCGCGCTCATCCTTCGAGAGCGAATGCCGGCTCAGCTGAGCAAAGAGCGCGTGGTAGCGATCGCCGAGGCGATGAACCTGACCTTCACCGACGAGCGCCTCGAGATCGTTCGCGAGCTCCATGTCAGCCTCCGTGTCGAGCTCCATGAACGCGATGTACTGCAGAAGATAGCTGTTCTCGGGCACTTCCATTCGATGCGTCGTGCCCGGCCGCGTGTAGAAGAAGTCCCCCTGCCGCACCGCCGAGGTCTGCCCTTGGACCTCGAACGATGCTCGGCCCGCAAGCACATAGTGAAGCTCGTAGGCGTCGTGTGAATGCGGCTCGACGAACCGAAAGCTCCGCGGCAGCAGGAGACAGGAATTCAAACGCATTAGGTCAATAATATACATCACCGGGTCATTCCTGACCATTGCCCCCCGAGTAGCCCCTCCATATGGTTTTCGAAAGAATCCGGCCAGCTGCGCCAGAAAGGAGCGGGCAGTGTTGGATGCTTCAGACCTGCCGCTCGCACCGTCCGTACCCAAGGTACGAACCCCGCATGAGACACGTATCGAGGAGGGCCTCCCAATCGGCCTGGCGGTCGATGCGTCGCGTTCGAAGCGGGCTCGGATACAGCGCCTGCTCGAAGGCTTTCGCGACGAGCCAATCCGGCTGAACGTCGAGCGGGCGCGGCTCCTCACCGAGTCCATGAAGCGGAGCGAAGGTCAGCCGATGGTGCTGCGTTGGGGCAAGGCACTCGCGCAGATCCTCCGCGAGCATCCGATTCACATCGAAGACGACGAGCTCCTCGTCGGAAGCGCGGGTCCGCCGGGCCGATACGCGGTTGTCTACAGCGAGCTCGTCGGACCCGGGCGTTTCTACACGCACCCCCACGAGCTCGTTCCGAGCAAGCCTGGCGAAGCGATCGTCATCACCGAAGACGACATCGCGACTCTCAAGGGCGAAGTCCTCCCCTACTGGGAGCGCAACTCTTATCACAAGGCCACGATGAGCGCGCTTCCCGAGGAAACGCGACGCCTCATGGAGCGGATCTTCGTCGTGACGCCAACCGCGTCCGGCCGCTCGATGCTCGCTTGGGCGCACGACTACGGCAAAGTGCTCGAGCGTGGCGTCGCTTCGATTCGAAGCGAGGCGTCTGAGCGCCTCGAAGCGCTCGATCCTTTGGACACGGCCGCATACGTCGCGGAGCGGCCCTTCCTAGAGGCTGTCTTGTTGGTTTGCGACGCCATGATCGCATTTGCGCACCGCTACGCGGCGCTGGCACGAGAGATGGCGGCAAGCGAGCCGCGACAAGAGCGTCGCGGCGAGCTCTTGAAGATCGCGGAGATCTGCGAGCGAGTGCCCGAGCATCCGGCGCGCAGCTTTCATGAGGCCGTTCAGTCGCAGTGGTTCGTTCAGACGGTCTCGCGGCTCGAACAGGCGGTGGGCGGCGTCGTCGGCAACGGTCGCATCGATCAGTATCTCTATCCCTACTACCGAAAGGATGTCGACGAGGGCCGGCTCACGGAGGACGAGGCGCTAATGCTCCTCGAGTCGATCTGGATTGGCATGGCCCGAAGCACCGACGTCTACGCGAAGCCCGGGATGCCCTCGCTCACCGACGGGTTTGCGCACTGGGAAGCCACCACCATCGGGGGCCTGACTCCCGAGGGGGAAGACGCGACCAACGATCTTTCGTACCTCATCCTCAAATCCAAGCGCGAATTTCCACTCAACTATCCCGACCTCGCCGCGCGTATTCACGCCCGCACCCCCAACGCATTCCTTCACGCCGTCGCCGAGACCATCAAAGAGGGCTCCGGCTTTCCAAAGCTCTTCTGCGACGACGAGATCATCCCGCTCCTCGTCGCCAAAGGCGGAACCATCGAAGAGGCCAACGACTACTGCGTCACCGGGTGTTCCGAAACCAAGATGCTCAACCGAGAAGGGATCGCGACAGGCTGCGCGTGGATCAATCTCGCTGCGATCCTCGAGATGACGCTCCGCGACGGGCGCATGGGTTGCTACGGAAACGGCCTGGTCGGCGTCTCCACGGGCGATCCGAGGACATTCACCAGCTACCACGAATTCTGGGACGCATGCACACGGCAGATCGAGAACGTCGTTCAACACACCTTCATTCAGCAGCACGTGTCGGACACGCTGAAGTCGCAGCACATTGCTTCACCGATGTTCTCGATGCTGCACGACCTCTGTATGAAGAGCGCAAAGGACATTCATTCGGGTCCGATCGAAGGAGCGCTATACCTCGGGTTCTTCGACGTGATGGGCTTCGGCACGGTGATCGATTCGCTCGCGGCCATCCGCACGCTCGTCTTCGAGGAGGGCAAGCTGAGCATGGATGAGCTCTTGAACGCGCTCGACCACGACTTCGTCGGCCATGAAGCAGTTCGGCAGCTCTGCCTGAACGCGCCCAAGTACGGCAACAACGACCGTGCCGTCGACCAGATCGGGCATGACATCGAAGCGTGCTTCGCCGGTCTCGCGCACCGTCACACTTCGGCTTTCGGCGGCGAGCTCGACCTTCGCTATGTGTCCGTCACATCGCACATTCCGCTCGGCGCCGTCGTCGGCGCGACACCGGACGGTCGAAAGGCGCGGGAGCCGCTGTCCGAGAGTATCAGCCCATCGCAGGGCAGGGACGTCAAAGGGCCCACGGCGACCCTCATGTCGATCAGCAGCACGAAGTGCGCACACTACAAAGAGCGGGCCGCGCGGCTCCTGAACATGAAGCTGTCGCCGGCATCTCTCGTCGGCGAAGAGGGCACGCGGAAGCTCATGTCGCTGATCCGAACCGCCTCCGACATGAAGATGTGGCACATCCAGTTCAACATCATCAATCGCGACACACTTCTGGCCGCCCAAAAGGAGCCGGAGAAATACCGCAACCTGCTCGTGAGGGTGGCTGGGTACAGCGCGTACTTCGTAGATCTCACGCCCGCCCTCCAGAACGAGATCATCCGCAGAACGGAGCACGAGTTTTGAACGACGCGACCAAAGGCTTGGTGTTCAACATTCAGAAGTTTTCGCTTCACGATGGGCCCGGCATTCGCACCATCGTCTTTCTCAAGGGTTGCCCGCTCGCCTGCATCTGGTGCTCGAATCCGGAGGGTCGCTCGAAAAATATCGAGCTGATGCAGACCTGTGAGCGCTGCATCGGCACCGATGAGTGCGATCGCTGCCTCGCGGTGTGTCTGGATGAATCGCTCCACGTTGGAGACGACGGCAATGTCGTCGTCGACCGAAGCCGCTGTGATGGCTGCGGCGATTGCGCCTATGTGTGCCCCCCGCGCGCGTTGGAGGTTTCGGGCCGTTGGGTGAGCGTTGGTGAGGTGTTGCGTACGGTCGAAGAAGACGACGCCTTCTATGCGCGCTCGGGGGGCGGGCTCACGGTGAGCGGGGGCGAGCCTCTCGCACAAGGCGCATTCGTCAGGGCCCTGCTCGAAGCGGCGCGCGGGCGCGGCATCGACACCGCGATCGAAACCTCCGGGCTTTGCAACTGGAAGACCCTCAAAGAGGTCGCTCGCTTGGCAGACAGGATCTATTTCGACATCAAGTGCCTCGACCCGGAGAAGCACGAGCGAGGGACCGGTGTTTCGAACAAGAAGATTCTGGACAACTTCCGCAAGCTTCGTACCGAGCTCCCTGAGGCCGAAGTCTTCGTTCGCACTCCGGTGATCCCCGGCTTCAACGACTCCCGAGAGGACATCGCGGCCATCGTCGCCTTCATCGAGGCGGCGGGTGGCGCCGCGTCGTACGAGCTGCTCGCCTATCACGGTTTCGGAGAGCCCAAATACCCCAAGCTCGGACGGCATTACCCGCTGAGCCACCTTGCGCCGCTCTCTCCCCTGCAAATCCAGGAGCTCAAAGGGGTCGCGATGCAGTTGAGCGAGGCCCGCGCCGCAGTCTAGTCAGTACAGAAGCTCGACCCAGCGTCCGCCGGCCTTGAGCTCGGCGCTTCGGCGCGCCCACTTCGATTCCGAGCCTGCGATTTGTGCGAACGCAGCGTCCAGCTCGCCCCGCATCTTCTCGAGGCCTGCCACGTACACGTAGGTGTTTGGCTGCCCGAGCAGCTTCCAGAGCTCTTCCCCCTGCTTGGCAAGAGTCCCCTCCCAATCGATGGGGGCCGCCCAAGCGGGCCGGGGGCTCAGCGCCTTGAACGCACGAAACGTCTCGTCGTCGTAGTACTGCGTGAAATCGTCCAGCTCGTCGTTCATGTACAGAAGCTCGAGGCCGCTTTGCGCGCCGTAAAAGAGGGTGATGCTTCCCTTCCACTCCGGCACGTTCTTGTAGATGTGCTTCACGAATGCTCGAAACGGGGCGATCCCAGTGCCGGTTCCGATCAAGATCAGGTTGGCATCCATCTCCTCGGGCACCTCGAATGCCAGGCCGTACGGCCCCGACATGGTGATGCTGTCGCCGGGGACGAGGTCGCACAAATAGTTGCTCGAGCGGCCCGGATACTCCTCGCCGCTGTACTTGTCGACGTAGCTCACCCGGCGCACGACGATCTTGATTCGAAGCAACCCACTCCGACCACGCTCCGGAAGGTCGGCGACGCTGTAGAGCCGGAAGTGATGAGCTTGCCCGAAATCCCGGTTGCCCGGCGAGAGCACGCCGACGTTTTGGCCGAGCTCGAGCTCGAAGTCCGGATTCTGAACGTCCAGCGTGAGCTCGCGAACCTCGATGTCGGAGGCTTTGGGCGTGATCCTCTCACTAGAAACGACCACGGCCTGAAACCGTTCCTCGGTGTCGTACTCGTCAAGATGGGTGACCGCAGTATTCATTGCATCTCCTCCTGATCCTCACGCGCCCCGCTCGGGCTTATCTTGGTGCAATCCTCGGCTTGGCTGCAGCCGTAGCATCCAGAGCGTCCCGCGAGCGCATCGGGGTCATTCCCCACCTCGGGAAAGGATCGCTTCCACGCGCGCTGTACGCCAATCCACGCTGCCGACAGAAGGGCGAACGCTCCGACACCGATGATGTAGTGGTGCAACATGGTTCCTACCCTCCGAGTCCCCCGAAACCCATGAAGGCCACCGAAAGCAGCCCAGCGAGCATCAGCGCCATCGCCGTGCCCCTCGTCACGTCCGGCACCTCCGCGAGCTCGAGCTTCTCCCGCAGCCCCGCCATGAGCACCAGCGCCAAGGTAAAGCCTGCGCCTGCGCCAAGCGCATACACGATGCACTGCACGAAGCTGTACCCCTTGTTCGTTTGAAAGAGCGCGAGCCCGAGGATGGCGCAGTTGGTGGTGATCAGCGGCAAGAAAATCCCGAGCGCACGGAAGAGCGCAGGGCTGAACTTCTTGATGAACATCTCGACGAGTTGCACCGTGGACGCGATGACGGCGATGAACGAGATCAGCTTGAGGTACGGCGCATCGATGGCGACGAGCAGGGCCTGAATCCCAAACGCGCAGACCGAGCTCACGAGCATCACGAAGGTCACGGCTCCACCCATCCGCGTGGCAGTGCCGAGCTTGGCAGACACGCCGAGGAAGGGGCAGATCCCCAAGAAGTACGCCAACACGAAGTTGTTCACCAGCGAGGCGTTGATGAAGATCGACCAGAGCGATTCCTGGTTCATCGCGCCGCCTCCTCACTGAGCGCAAGCGCCCCGGCGTCTTCCCCTCGGAGCTTACGCTGCTTGACCCAGTTGAAGAGAAGCAGCCACGCCGCGAGCGTGAAAAAACCGCCGCTCGGCAGGATCATGACGACCCAATCCTGAAAGCGGTCGTGGAACAATTGCATGCCGAACAGCGATCCCGAGCCAAAGATCTCGCGGACCGCGCCAATGCTGAAGAGCGCAAAGGCGAACCCGATTCCCATCCCGAGGCCATCGAGGGTAGAGCGCACCACCGTGTTCTTGGAGGCGAACGCTTCGGCACGCCCGAGGATCAAGCAGTTCACCACGATGAGCGAGATGAATGCGCCAAGCGCTTTGTAGAGGTCGAGGCTGATCGCCTGAATCACGTAATCGACCAGCGTGACGAAGGTCGCGATCACCAGGATGTAGGTTGCAATGCGGACTTCTTTCGGGATGAAGCGCCGAAGAGAGGACACCACCATGTTCGACATCACCAAGACGAACGCGGTCGCCAAACCCATCGCCAGCGCGTTTCTTGCCGAGTTCGAGACCGCCAGGGCCGGGCACATCCCGAGCACCTGGACGAACACCGGATTCTCCTTCCAGAGGCCCTTGATGAACTCGTCGGTGCTGCTCTTGGTCGAGGCTGCCATGCTCTACTCGCCTCCCTGGAGCGCTTCTAGGTTGCGCTGAATCCGTGGCACCCAGTACTGAGCGCTGCCGTCGAGGATCTTGGCGATCGCCTTCGATGAGATCGTCGCGCCAGTGATGCCATCCACCTCCCATGGGTGCGTCTTTTCGCCATGCCGCACCGGGACGATGGCGTTGGCCAGGGCCATTGAATCCTCGCCAAGCGCAACGTCCAGACGCTCGAAGTTCGCGAGGAAGTCGGTGTCATTCTCGATCTTGTCGCCGAGGCCCGGAGTCTCCTTGCTGTCGAGCACCTGGATGCCGATGATCGCCTCGTCGGCAAACGAGTATCCGTAGATGAGCCGGATCACGTCCTGATAGCCCATCCCCTGAGCCTCGACTGCCAGGCCCACCAGCGCATGCTCGTCATCGTAGCCTGCGTACACCAGCTGCCCCTTGGCGCTGTCTCCCTCCACAGCCGAGAATCCCCCCGACTCGTCCAGCCGAAACGTCGTGCTCGTGGTCGCGTGGGGCAACACATGAAAGATCGCGCTCCGCAACGCCTCGGCCTTGTTGCGCTCGATGATTGGAAGTGTCGCCTGAAAGACGCCCACGATCAGCAGGCCGCAAACTACACCGACCCCCACCATCGCGCGGTACATCTGCCAAGCGCTGGTTTGAGCGGGACGCGCAGCTTCGATGGCATGGCTCACGATGCAGCCTCCTTCCGCCGGGTGCCGTAGACCGTCGGGCGGAACCAGCGATCGAGGTGTGGCGTCACCGCATTGCCGAGGAGGATGGCGTACATGACGCCTTCGGGAAGCCCGCCCCAGGTTCGGATCACGACGGTCACCACGCCGATGAGCGCTCCGTAGACATAACAACCCCGGGAAGTCATCGGAGAGCCCACCATGTCGCTCGCCATGAACATGGCGCCGAGCATCAAGCCTCCAGAAAAGAGCATGAAGCCGGGTGAGGCATAGCGGCTCGGATCCATGAGGTGGAGGGCGCCGCTCGAGACGATCACCGCGGCAAAGATCGCGAAGGGGATGCGCCAGTTCATCATGTTGCGCGCGATGAGATAGAAGCCGCCAATCAATATGAGCACGCTCGACGTTTCACCGGCCGAGCCGCTGATGAAACCCATGGCCAGATCCGCCGTAGCCGTGGTCTCGCCGCTGAACTTCCAGAGGGCCAGCGGCGTCGCGGAAGTGATCGCATCGACCGCCGGCTCGGTGAACGGCAAGGTCAAGGTCGACGATGGCAGTGAAACGAACCTGCTCGCCGTGAAGCCGGGAATCCAGGTCGTCATCGCGACGGGAAAGGCAGCTTGAAGAACGGCGCGCCCCACCAGCGCCGGGTTGAACGTGTTGTAGCCGAGGCCCCCGAACATCGCCTTGCCCATCGCTACGCCGATCACGCCGCCGACCGCCACCATCCAAAGCGGAAGCCCCGGTGGAAGCGTCAGGCCGTAGAGGAGGCCCGTGATCGTGACCGACCAATCGCCGATGGTGCTGGGCTTGCCTGCCGCGCGGCAGATGACGTGCTCGGTGAGCACACACGAGAGCAGCGCCATCGTGAGCGTGAGCAGGCCGGCAAGCCCAAACGCGTAAATGGCAAAGCCAGTCGCCGGCAGCAGCGCGAGGATCACGTTGAACATGATCGAGTCGACGCTGTAGCCGCTCAGGATGTGCGGTGAGGTGCGAATCTCGAGCGTCTTCCCGGGCGTGGTCATCAGGTCGCTCCTGCTTTGCTGGCGGCCGCCGCTTTGCGCACCGCGGCCTTCGAGGCGCGAAAGCGCTGAACGAGTGGGATGTGCGAGGGACAGACGAACGAGCACGACCCGCACTCGAAACAGTCCATGAGGTTGTGCTCTTCGGCCATGACCGCGAACTCCTCATTCGCGGCCAACTTCCCAAGCAACGCCGGGTCGAGGAAGATCGGGCAGGCATCGACGCAGTAGCCGCATCGGATGCAGGGGTAAATCGGGCTGTGCGTGCGTTCCGCGGCCGAATCGGTAAAGGCGGTGACGCCTGAGGTTCCCTTGGTGATCGAGATCTCGAGGCTCGGCACCGCGGCGCCCATCATCGGGCCGCCGAGGAACACGCGGTTGACGTCTTCTTCGACACCCACCTGCTCCAGCAGAAAACGAAGCGGCGTGCCGATGGGGATCCGGTAGTTGCCCTTCCGCTTCACGGCCGGGCCAGTCACGGTGATCACGCGCTCCTGAATGCCTCGGCCCTTCGGCAACAAGCGGCCGATCTCGGCGGTGGTCGCGACATTGCAGCACAAGGCGTGGATATCGAGCGGCAGCCCTCCGGACGGGACTTCTCGTCCGAGGAGTGCCGCGAACAGCATCTTTTCCGCGCCCTGCGGGTACTTTACCTGGAGCACTTCGACCGAGCCGTTCAAGTCGCTCGGGAACCGTTCACGCAGATGCGCAGCGGCATCGGGCTTGTTGGCCTCGACCGCGATGATCACCTTCTCCGCGCCCGACACCTTCAAGAGGTACCGGATGCCCATGAAGATGTCCTCGCTTTGCTCGAGCATCACCCGATGGTCGGTGGTGAGGAACGGCTCGCACTCCACCCCATTGATGATGAGCGTGTCGATGAACTTCCCCTCGGGGACCTTGAGCTTCACGTGGGTTGGAAACGCCGCGCCGCCGAGGCCGACCACGCCGGCTTCCTGAATCGCAGCGATGATCTCGTCGGGGCTCGAGCTGTCGAGCGGACACGGGGTGCCATCCTCGATTTCCTGCGTGGATCCCGGAAAGGGCTCGAGATACACGGCGGGCACCATGCGCCCGCTGATGCTCGGCGCGAGCGAGATCTTCCGGACGATACCGGACGCCGATGCATGCATCGAGACGGACATGAAGCCGTCAGCGCGTGCGATCCGCTGGCCTCGCGCCACTTCCTGCCCTTCTGCGACGACAGGAATCGAGGGCGCGCCCATGTGCTGCACCAAGGGAATGATCAGGAGCGGCGCGAAGGGAAACTGACGAATCGGAAGCCCGCTCGTTTCATCCTTCGACTCCGGTGGGTGTACCCCGTGCCGGAACGTCTTCATCCCTAAAAGTCTCATCACTCAGCTGCCAGCTCGCTCCTCAGTTGTACTTCTCGGCGCGCTTGATCAATTTCTCGATGCCTTTTTGAGTGCGGTCCCTCGGCAGGCCCGGATGGATGACGCGCGCAGTGCACCGCTCCGCAGCCTTCACGATGTCCTTGTAGGGGCCGCCCTCGGCGTTCTTGATGACGGCCTTCTTGTCGGCGTTGTATTCGAAGATCTTCGGGTTGATTTGGATGCACTCGTCGCATGCCGTGCAGTTGATGGTCTCGATCCACGGCGCGAGGTAGTCGCCCTCGGCCGGTGCGGGCTTCGAAGGCGCAGCCGCTGCTACCTGCGCAGCGCCCGGCGTCACCGGAGGCGGCACCACGGAAGGGCTCTTCGCGGGTCCAGGCTCGACGGATCCGCCAACCGACTCCTCCGCGATCTGCATGAGCTCAGCCACGATCTTGCTGACGACGTCTTGCCGCGCCTGATCAATGACCGACGCCGCAGGCGGTGCCTCCTCCTCGTGAGCGAGCGAGCGGAGCATCGTCCAGAAGTCGCGCCTGTCCTCGCAGGACTCCACGATCGGCTGTGCCACGATCAGCCGCATGAGCTGGCCTTCTTTGTCGACCATCCACACATAGGGGAACTGGTCCTCGCGCTCGTCCTCGTCCATCTCGAGAAACTCGGCGAGTGGCACCATGTTCTCGTTCCAGGTGTCCGGCGGCGCAGCCCGGAAGTGCTTCCGGAAGCGGGTCTCGGTCATCGCGAAGTCCGCAAACGTGAGCGGCAGCTCCATCTGCTTTTCGACGCCGTTCTCCTGGTACTTGATCGTGTACGTAGGCCAATCATCATCAGGGGCGGGGTTGCCCTCGAGGTCGAAGCACTCCGCGGGCGTCTTGCCTGCATCCGGGTCGTACCGGAAAAGCGGATACGCCCTCGACTCGACCGCCAGCTTCGACTGCGCCGAGCTCATGTCATCGCCGATGCCGTGCTCGGGCTGGCAGTTGCTGTAGAGGTTGAAGAGCGCCGGCCGGCGGGCTTTCAGCCCTCGAATGAAGCCTTCGATCATGTGGCCCGGATGCGCGATGGTGCTCTGCATCACGTAGGTCGTGCGATGCGCCATGGCGATGAGGCCGATCTCTTTTCGCGGCTCCTGCTTGCCTTGAATGGCCTTTCCATACTGGGCCATGTCCGAGATCTGACCGATGAACCCGGAGGTACACGCTTGTCCGCCCGTGTTGGAGTAAACCTGCGTGTCGACGACCAACACCTTGATCGGCTTCCCGGAAGCCATCAGCCGGGAGAGGTTTTGAAAGCCGATGTCGTACATCGCGCCGTCCCCTCCCACGGCAACGACCGGCGGGCAGAGCTCCCACTCCTCGTCGGTGAACTGCTGCCAGTTGAAGTAGGTGAAGAACTCGGCCTTCTCGGCCGGGTTGTACTTCCCGGCAAGCTCGAGCTCCGCCATGCGCACTGCCTTGAAGCCATCGGCCATCTTGGCCATGTGGCCTTCGAAGATCCCCATCGCCATCGACGGAGAGTCTTGGAAAAGGTGATTGGCCCAAGGGAACGGGTATGGATTGAACGGGTAGGTGCTCCCCCAGACCGAGGTGCAGCCGGTGCTATTGATCATCCCCATGCTGGTCCGACCGCGACCCGTCGTGCCATCCGTGTACTTCCACTTGAGCTGCTCGAGATCCGACACCAGCTTGGTCATGCGCTTCAGCCAGTCTTGATCGATCGGCTGACCGCCTCCGATGCGCTCGAGGCGCTCCGCGATGCTCGCGAGGGTGACGTCTTGTTCGCCGATCTCGTCGATGACCTTGGCCATCACGTCGGGGTGGCTCACATCGAGCTCGCCGGCGAGCTTCAGCTGGATGTGCTTCTTCAAGCGCTCGATCAGGTCAGTGACGTGGCGCAGATGCTTGGCGATCCGCGGCTGCATCAGCGCTTCTACCGTGGCGACGAAAAGATGGACGGACGTCTTTTCGGAGCAGCCTAGGCAAGCACCATCACCACTGGTGAACGGCAGGTAGTTGTTCTTGTCGAGGAGGATCGACTCCAGCGTGCCAATGCCCTCTTCCAAGTCATCCAGTTGGATGTACTTCTTTGGCGTCGTGGGAAGGTCGCTCCAGAGGTCCCAGTTCTCACGCAGAAGCTCGACCGACTCCGTGGTCTGCTTCACCGGGCGCAGCGCATCGTCGTTGCAGACCTGGACGCACTCCATGCAGCCCTTGCAGGTGTAGGGGTTCACCGTGATCGAGAGCAGCCCCCCACTTCCCGGCTGGTCCTTCTCCGGTAAGGTGTAGTGCGGGCGCGTGAGCGCGAACTTGAAACCGTTGAGCTCTTCCTTGAAGTATCCGAGCTCCTTCTTGAGCTGCTCCTTGTCATTCCCTTGAAGCTCGCTCTGCGTCAGTGTCTGATCGATGGCCCGGTCCATCAGCACGGCCACCGAATCGCTTTCCTTCGATCGCTTCAACAAGCCGTGTAGGTGCCGCTCCATCAGCTTGGCGGCCTTTGGAAGGTGCTCGATCTCCGCGCCGTGACCGTTCTTGCGCACGCGGTTCACCACGGTGTCGAGCACTTGGCCGACCTCGTTGACCAGACCCGGGATCGCGGTATCGGGGCACACCGTGTAGCAGTCGCCACACGCCGTGCAGTTCTCCGGCACCCACTCGGGATGCTCGAAACGAATTCCCGTCATGTCTCGGAATAGCGCCGAAGAGGGCGGCATGATCCCGAGCCCGATGAACGGATCGGCAAGATTGTCATTGCCCATGCCTCGCGCGTAAAAGCTGCCGGTCTGCTCCCAAAAGCGATGGATGTCGGTCATCGGTGCGCTGCTTTGCGGGAGCTGCTTCACCATCACCGGGAGCTTCAAGCCGCCTCGCTTGCCTTCAGCCTTGGGCTCGGTGATCGGCCCGGGGACGACCTCGCGCACCTCGTCGAAACCGCGCTTCACGACTCGGATGTTGTCATCCACGACGCGCTTGCCCTTCGAGCCGAACTTGTCCTGGAGTTGCTCGCGGATCGCTTCGAGTAGCTGTTCGTCGGTCAGCCCAGTCTGCTTCATCAGCGGCGATACGGCGAAGAACGCGCCCTGAAATGCGATCCCCTGCATCCGAAGCTGAAGATCGGAGTCGGTGGCCTCGTCGCGCGCGATTTTGAAGCCGTCGAGGTAGTAGACCTTGATCTTCTTTTCGCGAATGATCCGCTGGTAAACAGGCGGGATGCTCTCCCACATCTCTTTGGGCGACGGCTTGTCGCTCTGAATGATGAAGACCCCGCCTTCCCTCAGCCCCGCCAACGCATTGGTGTGTCCAAAGACGTTCGGGTCAGGCGACAAGACCACGTCTACGTAGAAGTACTCGCAGTTGACCTTGATCGGCTCCGGCGCCGCCGACAGGTAGTAGGTCGTGGGCTGGCCCTTCTTCTCGGAGCCGTACTTGGGGTTGGCCTTGATGTGATAGCCGAGGAGATCGAACAGCGTCATCGCCAGGTTCTTGCCTGTCGTGATGGCCCCCCAGCCTCCGACCGAGTGAAACCGGACCGTGATGCTGTCCTTCGGCATCAGGTTGGGGTTCTCCGAGCCCCGAACGACCAGCTCCTTCACGTGAGGGTACGACTCTTCGATCGTCTGCTGATGGATCTCCTGCTTCGGCGTAATCGCCTCATCGCGCACGAAGTCGATCGAGAGATAGAAGAGCTTCTTCCGGGCGCCGTCGTCGAGCATGTTCTCGACCGCTCCGACGAGACCCTCCGGCTGAAGGTCGCGGCTCCCCATGCCGAACGAGCCCGAGTAAAGAGGCGGCGCGTCCCGCAGCGAGCCGTAGGTAGCAAGCTCGGGGTAGGGCGCATGCTTTGGATCTCGACCGTTCTCGAGGCACTTGCTCACCGTCGCGCGGATCTCTCGCATCAGGGGCAGGTCGGCGGCCAAGGGCTGGTCGAGCCGTTCGAGCACGGTCACGCCCTTCTTCCCTTGGATGATCTTCCCGATCAGGTCACTCGGGAACGGCCGAAACATGAGCATGTCGACGACGCCGACCTTGAGGCCTCGCGTCTCGCGCAAGTAGTCCACGACCGCTTCTGCGGACGGGATCATGCTGCCCTGGCCGACGATGAGGTATTCCGCGTCGTCGGCGCGGTAGGTCATCACACGCGAATAGCGGCGGCCGGTGAGTGCGAAGTACTCCTCGAAGGCTTGGTCCGTGAGCGACTGAACGTGATCGAAGAAGAACGGACGCTGCGCCGCCACGCTTTGCATGTACGAGTCCTGGTTCTGAACTAGGCCCGCCATCACGGGATTGTCGACGTCCCAGAGCACGGGAATCCGGCGGCGGGTTTCGCCGTAGATGATCTTCTGCGCCGGGGTCGGCGTGTCGATGATGTCGTCCGGTTGGCCCAGGTACTCGGCGATCAGCGCTCGCTCCGGCACCATCAGTGACTCGATCAAATGCGTCGTGAGAAAGCCGTCCTGGGCGATGATCCCCGGCGTGAGCGCGAGCTCGGCAACCCTATGACTGATCACGTTCAGATCGGCCGCCGCCTGCGCGTTCTTCGCAAACATTTGGAAGAAGCCGACGTCGTCGACGCAATGGTAGTCATCGTGGCCTGCGTGGACGTTGAGGGTGGCCTTGGTCATGGCGCGCGCGCCGATGTTGAGCACGTAGGTCAGCCGCTTGCCGGTCGCGGCGTACAGCGACTCGTGCATGTACGCGATGCCTTGCCCGGAGGAGAAGTTTGCCGCGCGCATCCCCGTCATCGACATGCCGGCCGTGACCGCAGCCGCCGCGTGCTCGCCTTCAGGCTCGATGAAGATCAGCGGACGGCCCGACACGTTGACGTGACCGGCAGCCGCTGCCTCGGCCCAATACTCGCCCATCTGCGTGGACGGCGTGATCGGGTACGCGCCAGCGGCGTCGCTCGACTCGCGTTCGCACATGATGACAGCGGTGTTGCCGTCGAGGGCTGCCCTCGAGCCCGGGTATTTGACGCTCTGCTTCGCGTCTTTTTCTTGGGCTTGGTTTTTTCTACCGAACAATCGTGGGGACATCGGGATCACCAATCGGGCTTTCGCCTTTGTATTCAGGTCGGGGCATCGCGGAGCGTGCCCTTGCGAAGGATCTTCTTGGCTGCCGGCCCCTTGACCGGTCCGGCCACGGCATCGATCCAAACGATAGCCCCTGTGGGGCAGCGTTCAATCGGAGTGCGCGTTGCGTGCGGTCTGCTGTAGTCCACCACCGGCAGATTCCTCCGCATCGAGATGAGGCCTTTCGGGGCATCCATCTCGCACCGGCCGCAGGTCGTGCAAGCGACCTCGCAATCTTCGAGGATCTCGTCGCCGGCTTCTTGTGAGCTGCAGGCCACCCACAAGCGATGACTCACCTTGTGCAGCGAAAACAGGTCCTTTGGGCAGACTTCGACACAATCGCCGCACGCTGTGCACTTGGCCTCGTCCACCACCGGCAGATTTTGGGCGTTCATGTGGATGGCGTCGAAGTCGCAGACGACGTCGCAGTCTCCGAGGCCGAGACAGCCCCAGAAACAGCCTTTGCCGCCCCCGGCCACTTTGGCTGCTGCACGACAACTCTGCTCACCGTGATAGCGGGCGTGGTTGCGGGCCACGTTGGTGCCTCCGGCGCAGGCCAAACGCGCCACCGTCTTTTCCTCAGCGCCCACATCCACACCGAGGAACGTCGCGATTGCGGCGCGTTCCTCGGAGGAGCCCACCGTGCACTTGCCGGGGAGCGCCTTGCCTTGGGTCAGGGCTTCGGCAAACGGACGGCATCCGGGAAATCCGCAGGCGCCGCAGTTGGCGTGGGGCAGCATCTCCTCGACGACGTCGATCCGCGGGTCTTCGTAAACATAGAGCTTTCTGTTTGCCAGAACCAACGCTGTCGCGAGGAGGATGGTGAGCCCGGAAATGGCCCCGACTGCGGTGAGAAACAGCATGGTCTGCTCAGTTGCCGGAAGGTTCCACTCCTGTGAGACGGGCTACGAGCTTGCGCACCGTGGTCGCGACGGCCGCCCGCTCGCGGTGTGCCGCGTCCTTCTCCATGTCCTTGCGCAGGCTTTCGAGTTGCGTCTTTTGCTGGGCGCTGAGCTCCTGTTGGAGCGCGGCCCGTGTCCTGTGGACGTGCGGATTGTCGACGCCCGCGATCTCCTGAAGGGTCCGCCACAGGTGCAGGCGTTCGGCGCATTGCCCTGTGAGCTCGGGCGACACGACTTTGCGAACGAAGTTGCCGTCTTCCCCAGGGACACGGATGAACGGGACCTTCCCGATCTGCTGCCGATGCGACAACGCCAGGTAGTCAGTCAGCTGGACTAGCGCTTCGGAGTTTGCCGGCGGTTCGCTGAGGTCGACGGCAAACTCCGGCTCGAGCGCGGCGAAGTGGGCCACGGTGAATGCCTCGGCGATCTCGACGGCGTTGCCGTCCGAGTCGACACCGGTAAGCGTTTCGGTCGTCCATTGTGACTCGACCGACGGGTTCCCGGAGAGGTCGAAGCACATCACGAAGCGAGCGTCTCGATCCGGATCGTAGACGCACAAGGGAAACGCGCGGGCGCGAATCGCGCGTTCGGCGCGGCTTTGAAACGACTCTTGCGTTTCGCCTTCCCGCTCGCAAAGCACAGAAATCACCGCTGGCCTCGGCGCGCAGAGGGCTGCAAACAAGCGTTGCTCGAAATCAGCGACGGGCCCGCAGGTCTGGACGAAATAGACGCCCTGCATCCCGAACGGAAGCGTTTCCAAGGTCATCCCTGGCGGCACCAGGAGCGAGGTCGATCCTCGGCGCGGCTCGCGGAGGTTCGATCGCAGAGCGACGACTTTGATGGGCATCCCCGTTTCGAGCAGAGACATCACCTTGCGGAGGCGAGCACCCTCGTCCCCGTCGAGCCGCGCAATGAGGACGAATGGAGGCGACGACTGAAGCTCACCCGGCCCGAGCCTCCGCCAGTCGAAATCGGCAAAGCTGGCGTCATGAACCGCTGAATCGTACTTCGACCGAATCTCGAGCTGCGTAATGCGGAACGCACGAAACACGGCCGCAAGGCCATTCAGGTATGCTTCGGCATGCGCGAGGATCTCGCTCTCGTCTCGCTCGAGGTCGATACACGCGCGCTCGAACGCCATCTTGGACCAAGTTTCTCTGATCTCGCTGAGCGTCGGGATGAGCCCCTTGATCCGGAGCAGGCGTTCCGGCGCCATCGCGCGCGGGCTGTTGCCAAGCACTTTGGACAGAGAGCTGAGGTCGAGGCTAGTTGGACCGAGCGGCCCGAGGGAACGTTCGAGCTCGGCTGGTTCGTGCCCGTGGCGATGGTGCTCGTCGAGCTTCACGATATCCTCGAGCTCGCCAATCGCTTCGGTGAGCGCGTCGTCGAGGGTGGTGCGGTGCCGCTGCCACTGAGCTTCGACGGATTGGAGGGTTGGCTCGGTCATGGCGGACTTCAGTCTCAAGTGACGGTGTAGCGGTCCACGGCGGCGTCGAGACGCTCGAGGAAGGTCGCACGATCCGGACGGTCCTTGCGCTGCCACCGAATGTCTTCGTAGGTCGGAAGATCGCGATTCTGGTAGATGAGACCCATCGGCGCGGGATCGACGCTCACCGCGACGCGCTGAGCCTCGTTGATGTCACGATGGTCGTGGGCCTGGGTCTCACCGCGCTTTCGCAGAAGCGGGTGCACCGGAATGCCGTCTTCGTTCTCGAGAAAGACGACGGGGAAATTCAACCCTCCCTCGCCGAAGGCTTTGGGCATGAACACGGGACAGCGCTGCAGGATGCGGACGAAGGACAGACCGTGGTGATTCCAGGCCTTTTCGATGGTTTCGTCGAGATGCGCCGGGAGCCAGGTGGCGGTCTGGGCGAGGAATGAAACGTTCGTCATCCCCATGACGGCGCTGAGAGGATTCAGAGGCTGAAGGTAAGTCCCGTGCGGAGTGGTGTTGGTCTTCGTGCCATCTGGAGTGGTCGGCGAGGCCTGCATCTTCGTGAGCGCATAGACCTCGTTATCGAGGACCAGCACGACCGCATTGATGTTGTAGCGGATCGCGTGCAGCCAATGGTTGCCGCCGATGCTGAAACAGTCTCCGTCTCCCATGATCGTGATGACGGGAAGCTCCGGGCGCGCGAGGCGCACGCCCGTGGAGATCGGCAGTGCGCGGCCGTGGATGCCGTGAAAGCCGTAGGTGTTGAGGTAGTGGGGGAGGCGACTCGAACATCCGATACCCGACACCGAGACGACGTTCTCCGGCTCGAGGTTGTTCTTTCGGAGAACGCGTTGAAGCGCTGCCAGCACTCCGTGATCGCCGCAGCCCTTACACCAGCGCGGCATCTCGGATTCGTACTCATCAAGGGAGTGCTGTTCGATCGCACAGACCTCGAGAAGGCTTTCTTCTGCAAGCATCGATATCATCTGCTCACTCCCTTGGCTCCTGCGGACGCCTTGGTGCGGCTCTTGATCGCAGGTGGATCGCCGAGAATGTGATTGACCTCGTCGACGATCTCCACGGGCATGAAAGGTCGACCCGGGACGCGCGCGAAGCAATCAATGTCCATCAGAGTCGCCGCGCGAAGGATCCACGCGAGCTGCCCGTAACGGCGATTTTCCTTTGTGATCAGCGGGTCGTTCCAATCGTCGCTGTAGTTGAGCTCCACCGTGATGACTCGGCGGAACTTGGCGAAGATGTCCTGAAGACCGGGAGGCAGCGGGCTCAGGAATTGAATGTGGACCGAGGACACCGCCAGCCCTTGATCGCGAGCGATGTCGACCGCCTCTTCGATCGCGCCCCGCGTGCTGCCCCAGCCAACGAGCAGGAGGTCGCCCTCGGGCGCTCCGTGCACCTCCGGCGGACGAAGGGTTTGCTGGAGAGCAGCCAGCTTGCGGCTGCGCATCACGTGGCCGCGCTGGTTCCGCTCGGCGTCGTAGCAAGCCTTTCCGTCGCTGTCGTGGTTGAGCGAGGTGGTGACTCCCATTCCGCCGGGCTGCCCGGGAATGAGTCGCTGCGAGAGCCCTGTGGTGGGATCCCAGTTATAAGGGAGGGTTCCGAGCGGGACGGGGCTGAGGTCGAGCGGAGGCTGCTCGGGTGTTTGCGAGACATCGGGGCGATCGAAGAGCTGCTGGCCGGTGGCGAGGTTCGCGTCGGAAAGCACGATTACCAGCATTCGAAACTCTTCCGCGATCCTCCGTGCGACGGTCAGGATGTAGTAGCACTCCTCGATCGTGCTCGGCGCGATCACGACCTTTGGCGCATCGCCCGGGGCGCCGTAAAGCGCATGAAGCAGGTCCGATTGCTCGATCTTCGTCGGCAGCCCAGTGCTCGGGCCGCCGCGTTGCACGTCCACGATGACGAGCGGCGTTTCGGTCATCACCGCCAAGCCTTGGAACTCCGTCTTCAACGCCATGCCCGGCCCCGACGTGATCGTTAGCGCCGTCTTTCCGGCGTAGGAGGCGCCAAGCGCCACCCCAATGGCGGCGATCTCGTCTTCGGCCTGATGCACGAACCCTCCAAGCTGTTCGAAGAGCTCGGACAGTGCATGAGAAGCGGAAGTCGCCGGTGTGATCGGATACATCGAGCAGAGATCGAACCCGGCGGCGATGGCCCCAAGTGCAAGCGCGGTATTGCCGTTCATCGCCACTTTGGAAACCTTGCTCGGCGAAGCCGGGACCTCGAAGCGTTGCTCGAGGTTCGCGACTCCGTATCGATAGCCGGCGCCCGCGAGCTCGACGGCAGTGTCGATCACCTTCCGGCTCTTGCCTTTGAAGATGCCACCGATCACGCCTTCGAGGAGGCCCGCGTCCTTGCTGTAGAGAGCGCACAAGAGGCCGACCGCAAACATGTTCTTGCCCTGCTGCGCGTCCTCGACGTGGCGCAGCGTTTCCTTCTCGAGCGGAACCTCGACAATCGTCGCCCCCCGCTCTCTGGCTTGGGCGAGCACCTTGCGATAGGAGACTTGATACGCTTCGACGTCGTGGGTCGCCCATTGATCGTCGATCAAGACCAGAACGTCGTCGGCGAGACTTCCTGCCTGAATTCTCGAAAGGAGCGCCATCTCATTAAAGGCCAGCACGACGTCGGCTAGGTTGCCGGCGTTCGTGACCCGCTCGCGCTCCGCCAATCGAATTCGGTTCCCGCTCGCGCTACCCGTCGTATGAGGCGGCGGCCGAATCTCAGACGGGATGATCTCTACCGTCCACAGCCCGTTCCCCGACTTTGCGCAGAGCTGCGCGAAAGCAACGGCTGCCTTTTGCGCACCCTCGCCGGCGTCGCTTACTATTTCGACGGTGTGCTCGGAAAGACGGATTGGAGTGGGGCCACTCATGAGCTTCGATTCAACGCTGCTCCCCCTACCACGCCCAGGCCCTCGGGAACAGGCACTTTTAACCTTCACTTATCTGGGAATCGGGCGCAAGATCTGCGCCCCAAATCGCGAAGATGCCGCGCCTGGGCCTGCTCCTCGGGCCCTCCTCCCGTCGCCGGCGGTCTGATCAATCCCCGCTTTGAACCAGTCACCAGTCCCTCGACTAGATCTGCGGCGGCCTCTGGGCCAGCACGGCGCTCTGCCACGCTTGTCAAAACGACCCCGCCTTCGCCGTCCGAGGCACCTGACAAGCCTGGTCGATTGCGATAGACCAACGCGGGTGACGGCTCAAAAGCGCCACTTGCTTTGGATTGTGCCGCTGGTGGTGGGGCTTGGCTTTGGAGGCTGGTGGGCGTTTCGGCAGAGCGAGGGTCCGAGGGTCGACGCCCTCAGCCCAGTCCGCCAGCCGATGGTGCAGACGATCGTGACTTCCGGTCGCGTGGTACAGCGTCGACAGTCGGATCTGGGCGCGCAGATTTCCGGAACCGTCGCCGAAGTGCGCGTCGAAGATGGCGATCGTGTTGATGCCGACGCGTTGCTCTTGCGCCTCGCCGATGAAGACCTGCTCGCGAACCTTGCTGAAGCAGAAGCGGCAGTGTCCGAGGCGGAGGCGCGGCTCGCGCGTGTGCAGGGGGTAGGGAGACGAATGGCAGAGCAGGCGCTCCGGCAGGCCAGCATCGAGGCCAAGCAGGCTGAAGCCGAGTTTCAACGGCAGCAGGCGCTCGCGGGGACCGGTGCGGTGAGCGAGCTCAGCTTCGAGCGCGCGCGCCGCGATCGTGACCAGGCGCGGAGCCGGCGTATCTCCGCATCGCTCGAGGCGGCGGCGGCTGCGCCCGAGGGAAGCGACGTGGCAGTCGCGGCGGCGGCGCTTTCGCGTGCGCAGGCACGACTCACGGCGGCACAGGTTGCGGTCGAGCAGACCCGGATTCGCGCGCCGCTACCTGGCATCGTGCTCAAGCGGCACGTCGAACCTGGCGAAGTCGTGCAGCCGGGAGAGGCATTGGTGACCTTCGCCGGCGATGGCCCGCTTCAAGTCCGAATCCAGCCCGACGAGTCGAACCTCGCGTTCCTGCGTATCGGCCAACCAGCGCTGGTGTCCTCCGAAGCCTTCCCCGATCAGCGCCTCGAGGCGTCGATCAGTCGCATCGCGCCCTCCGTCGACCCAGTGCGTGGCACCGTCGAAGTGGACCTCGATATCGTCGACGAATCGGAGCTTCGCCCCGACATGACCATGACGGTTGAAATCGAGGTCGGACGCGCCTCGAGCGCGCTCGTTGTCCCGAGCTGGGCAATCCGCGACCTCGGGAGCGACAAGCCTTGGGCGCTGGTCGCCGAAGACGGCGAAGCACGTCGCCGTGACGTCGAGCTCGGACTCGAAGGCGACGACCTCGTTGAAGTTGTCTCCGGTCTCAGTGAAACCGATCGCGTGCTTTCTCCAACGCTTCCGATTGAGGAGGGCGATCCGGTGCGTCTTCGCAGGCCGCGAGGAGCGCCGGGGGCCGGCGGCGAGGAGGGCGGCTAGTGCTCGCGCTCCAACTTGCATGGAGATTCCTGCGAGAAGGTCGGACACAGTCTTTGCTCATCCTGGCCGGCGTCACGATCGGGATCGCCGCATTCGTGTTCGTCTCGGCGATCATCGAAGGCCTTCAAGTCAACTTGCTCGAGCAAACCCTCGGTAGCCAGGCGCACATCAGCGTCGCGCCCGAGGAAGCGCCGCCGCGCCCGCTCATGCGCGATCCGGGGATTGCGTTTGCGCGACGCATCGAGCCGTCAGAGCCGCGCCGCAGGCCCTTCGACCAATGGCAGCGAGCCGTTCGACGCGTCGAGGCAACCGACGGAGTGGTCGCGGTCTGCCCGAAAGTGAGTGGCTCGGCGCTGGCGTATCGAGGCGCGGCCGAAGAGGCGGTGAAGGTGGTCGGCGCGGATGCGGCTCGCCTGCGCCGCATCGTCGACATTCCGGCGAATCTCGTGGACGGTCAATACCGGCTCGGCGGCGACGAAGCCGTCGTGGGGACGAGCCTCGCCGAGAAGCTCGGTGCGGGTGTGGGAGATCCAATCCGCGTTCGAAGTGGCGATCGCGAAAGCGTCCTGAGAATCGTCGGAATCTTCGACATCGGGAACGAGATGGTCAACGGCCGCTGGCTGGTCACTTCGCTTCGGAACGCACAAACTTTGCTTGGGCGAGTGGGTGACATTACCGAGATCGACGCGCGCGTCGCCGACGTTTACGAAGCGGAGCGAATCGCACGCGAGGTCGAGGCGCGAACCGGAGTGCCTACCGAAAGCTGGATGGAGCGCAATCGGGATCTCCTCACGGGCCTCCGGTCGCAGGACGCTTCCACGACGATGATTCGAATCTTCGTCTTGCTCGCCGTTGCCATGGGCATCGCAAGTGTGCTCAGCGTCAGCGTCGTTCAACGCCGGGGGCAGATCGGAATCCTCCGGGCCGTCGGGACCTCCCGCGCAATCGTGCTCGGCGTGTTCCTCTGGCAGGGCGTGTTGTTCGGCTTGGTCGGCGCCTTGCTGGGCGCACTGGTCGGCGCCCTTGCGGGCGAGCTCATCGAGTCGAGCGCGCTATTCGATATCACCGTGACTCCGCGCCTCCTGCTCACGGCGCTCGCTGTATCGCTCGCAACCGGCGTTCTTGCCGCTTATCTTCCTGCGCGTCGGGCAGCCAGACTCGATCCCGCCGCGGCCATTCGGGGGGACGAATGACGATCACGCCGGCGCTGCTCGAGCTGGAGGGGGTTCGCAAATCATATGGAGACGGCGTTAAGACCGAAGTTCTCCACGGGATCGACCTCCGCGTTCAACAGGGCGATCTCGTTGCCCTCGTCGGGCCTTCCGGCTCTGGCAAGAGCACGCTGCTCAATCTCATTGGCCTGCTCGATCGACCCACCGAGGGGCGCATCGCCATCGATGGCCAGGCTGCCGAACAGCTCGACGACCGGGCCCTCACCGCCCTCCGAGGCGACAAGCTCGGGTTCATCTTCCAATCGCATCACCTCCTGCCCGGCCTCAGCGTGCTCGAGAACGTCATGCTCCCGAGCGCCGCCTCGCACGGCGGATTTCGAGCGGGGATGCGAGCACCCGCCAAGGAGCTGCTCAGCGCCATGGGCCTCGGCGACCGGGTCGGCGCCTGGCCGCGCCAACTCTCGGGCGGCATGCAACAGCGCGTCGCGGTTGCGCGCGCATTGATGAACGACCCGCCGCTGGTCTTGGCCGATGAGCCCACCGGCAACCTCGATACCGAGACCTCCAACCAGGTATTCGATCTACTTCGCCAGCGAAACGCCGAGCGCGCGACCGCTTTCCTGATTGTCACCCACGACCCTGCGATCGCTCGACGCTGCGACCGGGTCGTCGAGCTCGTCGACGGCGCGATCGTTTATGAAGGGGGGCCATCTGGAATGAAGAGCTGGGACTGAGCGCCCGCCGTTCAAAATCCCCCAAAGCCGCACCGACTGCGCTATCTTTCCCCGCAGGCCCGCATTGGAAAGGCGCATCATGGCGTTCTCGACTCGCTCTCTGCTCTCTGCTCTTCCCCTGATTCTCGTTCTCATCCTCGTTGGCTGCGGCAGCGATAGCTCCGGAAGCGCCCCGCCCGACGAGCCCTTCGTCCCTGAAGCGTATGGCGAGTGGCTGAAGTTCGAGCCCGAGGGCGCTGTCTGTGCCAACGGCTCGCAGTACAAGTACTTCGTCAACTTCTCCGAAACCTCGAGCAACCTCGTCGTCTTTCTCGAAGGCGGCGGCGCGTGCAGCAATTACGCAAGCTGCGCCAGCGGAGGTCCGTTCAACACGGACTGCATCAAGGAAGGAGAGGGGGCCGAGTGCATCCGCGACGACTACCCGGCCGTCTACCTCCACTTGGACGAGCTCGAGCCATTCAGCGCGGCGACCGAACCGCTTGGCGTCATCAACGGTGACGTGCCGGTCGAGCTCGCGTACCCGCCACTTTCGTCGAGCACCGAGATCAATCCCATGGGCGACTGGAACAAAGTCTTCATCCCCTACTGCACCGGCGACACCTACCTCGGCAGCCGCATCGAGACCTACGTCGATCCCGACGGAATCGGCCCTGACGTCGAGTTCCATCACATGGGCCACCAAAACATGTTGCTCGTCATCGAAGAGCTCAACCGCATGTTCCAAGAAGTCCCGAAGATGATGGTCGGCGGTTGCAGCGCCGGCGGCGTCGGCTCCCTCAACAACTATCCCTTCATCCGCAACGGCATCGAGGGCGTCGATCGCGGCTACCTCCTCGCAGACAGCGGGCCGATCGTCCCGAGGCTCTTGCCGAACGGAGAGCCCAGCAATCAAATCGGTCTCACGGCAGTTCGGCCGATCTGGGGTGTCGACACCCTCATTCAGTCCCTGCCGATGGGCGCGGATCGAGTCACGGCCGACTTCGGCGAGGTGAACGCGGTCGTTTCGGAGCTCTTCCCCAATGACCGCCTCGCGATCTCCATGTTCGAGCGCGACTACAACTTCACGGTTGCCGTCTACGGAGGCGCGTTCCCGATCTTCTCGGAACCGGAGACGTCGGTAGATACAGGCGCTGGCCGCACCGAGATCTACCGCCTCGCCTCCGAGGATCTCGAAGCGCTCCGCCTTCGCCTCGATGATCTCGATAACCTCGCCTACTACATGCCGTACTACCGGAACACGAACACGAGCCACTGCCTCACCGTGACCGGTCTCGAAGACGTCGGCAGCTCCGAGCTCGAGTTCATCGGCGCCTTCACCGAGGACCCCTCGACGGCCACCTGGACCGGGACCGAGATCGAAACGGACGCTGGCACCGTGACCTACAAGGATTTCATCGAGGAGCTCCTCGATGACTCCGCCCCGCTAGAGAGCTACTACGAGGGCAGCTGCGAGGGTAAGTTCCAAGTCTGCGCACTCGACTGCGAGGCATACGACGAAGTCATGTGTGAAGCTGCCGTGCAGTAGCGCCAGGTTCCCCCGAGGAGGGCGACCCCGACCCGCCCGCTTAGGCTGCGTCCAAGGTAGGCTCGCCCGGAGTCCAGCCGCACGCGGTGAGCTCGCCGGTTTGAAGCGCGTCGAGCACGCGAAGCACCTCGCCTACGTTGCGGCCGACGGAGAGGTCGTTGACGCTTACGAAGCGGATGACTCCCTCGGGATCCACGATGTATGTCGCGCGGAGGCACACCCCGTCGTCTTTGTGAAGGATCCCAAGCTCGGACGAAAGCTCGCGCTTGGTATCTGCCAGCATCGGGAAAGGCAGATCTTTCAACCCAGGGTGGTCACTTCGCCATGCCAAGTGCACGTAGTGCGTGTCGGTGCTCCCTCCGAGCACCTGCGCGTCACGCTTCTCGAATTCGGTGTTCTTCGCGCCGAACTCGGCGATCTCCGTCGGGCAGACGAAGGTGAAATCCATCGGCCAGAAGAAGATGACGCGCCACTTGCCCGGGTGAGAGTCATTGCTGATCTCGGCGAACTCCTGCCCAGGGTCCGTACTCACGACGGCCTTTAGAGTGAAATCGGGAAATCGGTCGCCAACGGTATACATCTGTCCTCCTTACAAGGTGTTTGAACCTTTGAATTACTTGCGTGCGCGCCTGCGACGCTTCGTCCCGCGCACCACGACCTGGTAGTCGCGGACATCGAAACCTTGGAGCTGGTCGATGCGCCCGACTTCGAGCGCCTCCCAGGGAAGATCGAAGATCTTTCCCGTCTCCTCGTCGATGAAGTGATGGTGCTTCTCGACGTTCGGATCGAAGACGACGCGCCCCTCTGTGACCACCAAAGCCTGCAACAACCCATGGTCCACGAAGAGATTCAAGGTGTTGTAGACCGTCGCTCGGGAGACCATGGGAAAGGACGCGCGCACCGCGTCCCAGATCTCATCGGCGCAAGGGTGTTCGTCGGTGTGCAGGACGAACTCGGCAATCGCCAAGCGCTGGGCGGTAGCCCGGATGCCCTGTTTCTCGAGTCGAGCTGCGTCCGAAGCGAGCATGTTTATAGACTTAGTCTAAAACTAGACAGTGTCAAGTTCAGGCGACTGGATACAGCACGAAGACCAACAAATCCCAGGTCAGATGGGCAATGAGCGGGGCGACCAGGCCACGCGTTTGTATGCGAAGGCCTCCCCAGACCAGCCCGCATGCCATCGCGACCACGACGAGAAGTGGCGACCGAAAGGCAATCTGGGGAAACGTATAAACGACGGCCGAGAGAAAAACCGTACTAGCGCCCGGCCGACCGCGCGCGAACAGGTCGATCGCCAGCCCGCGCCATACGCACTCCTCCGCGAGCACGACGACGACGAGCACCGGAAACGCAGCGACCGGGCCGGGCGTCTGCCGCAGCAACGCGTAGAGCTTTGGCACCTCGGTATGGATTTGGGGGACCAGCTCGCCGCTAAGCGGGTACAGCGCCCAGGTCGCGAGCGACATCACAAGACCAGTTACGACGCCCACGAGGACATTGCGATTCGTCACCTGCCACATGCCGTCGCCGTCTCGCTTGAACGAGGAACGCAGAAGCACGAGGGCCGTCAGCGCCGCCGCACCAGTTCCGAGCCAGATGTTGACCTGCTCGCGAAGGCCCATCGCCACGCAAAACGCGAGAACACAAAGCGCAAGAATCAGCGCGCTCGAGCGGGTTGACCTGGTCACTTAGTCGCCGTTCCGGACTCGTGCGCGCATGCGTTCGATCAGCTTGAGGGTAGGAACGTGATCCGCCGCCTCATCTTCGAGCGCTTGATAAACCGACGTTTGAAAGGGCGTGCGCTTGCGACCCGGAATTCTATCCCAAAATACCTCGCCGCTCGGATCGAGGTCGCTCTGAAGCCCCTGCACGAGCTCCTTTGCGAGTGCCAAGTCCGCCCGGGTGACGAGCGCGATCCAGTAACTCGACAAGGTTGGCGTGATGACCGGAACGCCGACCAGCGTCGGGTCCTTGCCCATGCTCTTGGCGACCCTCGAGAGGAGGTTCGCGTGCGTCATACGCTCCGGCCCAGGAAGGTCGAACCATGCGCTTCCATCGAGCGGGAGGTCGAGCGCCTCGAGGATCGCAATGACGACGTCCTCGATCCAGACGGGCCACGAGGAGTAGCGCAACCAGCGCGGGAGCAGCATGGCCGGAAGGCGTGCCGCGAGGTCGCGCACCATCATCCACGAGCTCCCACCTGCGCCGATGACGAGGCTCGATCGGAGCTCGATCGTCGAAACGCTGCCCGAGCGCAGGATCTCCCCCGTGTGAAGCCGGCTTTGCAAATGCCGCGACCCGCGCCCTTCGGGTGCGACGGCACCGAGATAGACGATCCGCTTCACCCCAGCGTCTTCGGCGGCGCGGCGAAACGCCTCGGCCGAGCGCGCCTCACGCTCCGGATAGTCGTCGGAATTGTCGATCGAGTGAATGAGATAAACTGCTGCATCGCAGCCCTGCAGGGCAGGCTCGATGGATTCCGGTTGCTCCACGTCCAGGTGCACCCAGCCGGGCTCCGCCGCCTTTTCGCGATTTCGCGTCGCACGCCGAACCTTCCAATCGGTTTCTGCGAGCGCCGCGTCGAGGTGGCGCCCGACGAAACCCGTCGCGCCAGTGAGCAAAAGTGTCCGGGACCTTCCTGGTTCGTTTTGCATTGAGTTACGAAGGCCTTTCGTGTTGGGTTCGAGGCGGCCGCGGAAACAAGACCGGCGTCTCTGCCTTGTACTTCTGATACGCCTTGTGGTCGCCCCAACGCTCGTCCGCGCGCTTCTCGAGCATCGGAATTCCACTCACGCGCATGAGCAGGAAGGCGACGAACACGGGCGAGATCATAGTCACCCATTGCCAGCCCCTAAGCGTCGATGATGCAATGACCGCGATGCCGATCCAGAGCACGATCTCGCCGAAGTAGTTGGGGTGGCGCGACCAAGCCCACAGGCCGGAATCGACGAACTTGCCGGGACGCGCTTTGCGATGCGCGCTCTTCTGACGATCCGCGACCACCTCGATCGAAAAGCCGAGCGCCCAGATCAGCAAGCCCACGAGATCCGCCCATCCAATGGGCGCCGCTTCCAGCTTCGTGATGGCGGCGAGGGCCGCAGAGAGTGTCAAGAACACCCACAAGCCTTGAAGGGTCCACGCCACGAAGAAGCGCGCTGCGCTCGGCTTGATCGAATCAAACCGAGAGTCCGAGCCCGCCGCTTGGATGCGCCGGAAGAGAAAGTTACCGAGGCGCGCAGCCCAGACGAACACCAAGAGCGCGAGCAGCGCGGAGCGGTTGTTCATTGGGCCGGAAGCCAACAGCGCGAAAAGGACGACCGCGATGTAGGTAAGACTTCCCACGAGGTCGTAGAAACGCTCCGTCTGCTTCGCGTACGCGGGGACGAAGGCCAACCATTGCACGAGGAAGGCCAACGCCGCGCACCACGCCATCATGGACATGCCGTAGAGAGAAGCGCCGCCACGGCCGCCTGCCCAAGCCACGCCCGAAGCTACGAGCAGGCTCACGCTGGCGACGGCGGCCGCTGATGCGAGCTTCTTTCCGTTCACCGATCGGTTCTAGCGCCATGCGGTTCAAAAGCTAGCGCTTGACAGCGCTACCGCCTGACCGAGGAAGTCCGGCGCTTGCGCTGCAAAGGCGAGGAACTCGGCCACGCCTTTGCGCGAGATCTTCCATCCTCGCACCTCGCCATCCGCCGACGCGAACGGCATCTCGTCGGTGTCGTCATCGGTCAGATGGACCGGCTGGGCGAGCACCCAGTCGACGCCGCTTTCGCGCACTTCGAGCTCTTGCACTTCGGTGTCTGCGATCTGCGGCTTCAACAGTAGACTGAAAAATAGCCGCTCCACCCAGCGCAGGCTGTCGCGGGTCTCCCCGACGCCGAACGAGCTCTGCACCACCAGTCGGCGAACGCCGTGCTCGTGCATCGCCGCGATCACGTTGCGGGTGCCAACCGACCTCACGTCGTTCGCTGTCCGTGCGGCGCCGAAGAGTCGAACCCGCAGCGGGTTCTCGGTGATGCCGAGGGTGATGATCACCGCGTCCTGCCCCGCTACCGCGCGGTCGACGTCGTCCCGATTGGTGGCGTCGCCATTCAACAGGGTCAGCCGCTGCGAGCTTGCGTCGAGCGACTCGGCATGCCGCGAGAACGCCGTGACCCGATGGCCCCGCTTCAGCAGCGCGTCGATCGTCGCGCGCCCAGTGCCGCCGCTCGCTCCAACTACCAGTACTTTTTGTGGTTCTTCCATGAGTGCCTCCTAGTGAGGAGCACTCTGCGGTCTGGGTTGACATGAATCCAATGAGTTGTTTGTATGCAAACATGAAGAAGATTCATGATGCTTCCCGCCTCCACCGCGTCGACCTGAACCTGCTGGTCGCACTGGATGCCTTGGCGCGCGAGCGGAGCGTCACGAAGGCAGCTGAACGCGCGGGAGTGACCCAGTCCGCGATGAGCCACACCCTACGTCGCCTCCGTGAGCTCTTCGACGATCCTTTGCTGGTCCGCGGTCGGGGCGGCATGGTGCTCACGCCTCGCGCCGAGGCGCTCATCGTTCCATTGCGGAGCGGATTGGTCAGCCTCAGGCGCACGCTCGCCGATCCGGAGCCTTTCGCGCCGGAGACCGCAAGCCGTACCTTTCGTATCGTCTCGCCCGACTTGTTCGATGCGCTCGTGCTGCCGACCCTGCTCGAACGTCTTGGCCGTGATGCGCCATCGATCGATCTGGCCGTCGTCCCGACCCCAAAGCGTCTATCGGACGAGCTCGAAACCGGCGACGTGGATCTTGCGATCCACCCAGTACTCCTCGATCCGCATCCCTTCGAGCTCGGCACGCAAGTCGACGCTGAGCTTCAGAGCCGCACGCTTTTCCGGGACTCGTTTCGATGCTTCGTTCGCAGCGCTCATCCCGAGCTTGGTGGCAGGCGTGGACTCACCCTCAACGCCTACGCGCGCCTCAGTCACGTCCTGGTCTCACCGGGAGGTGGGGGCCCCGGCGTCGTCGACCGGATTCTTCACGCGGAGGGCCTCGAACGCCGGATCGCCCTCCGCGTTCCCCACTTTGCCACCGCCCTCGAAGTCCTGGCGCAGAGCGACCTCGTTCTCACCGCACCCTCGAGCCTGAGTAAGTGCTCGGCTGCGTCCAGGTTGATCTCCTACCCGGTGCCCCTCGACATTCCCGAGCACGCCATCACGATGATCTGGCACCCCCGTTTCACCGAAGACCCATCGCACCGCTGGCTCCGTGATCTGATGCTCGACGTCACCCAAGAGGTTCCAGGCTTGCCTCCGAAGACAAAGCGCTCCGCATAGTGGGACCGGACGTCCGCCTTGGCCCAGCAAAGGAGGTTGGCTGAGAGCGAGCCGGTGGATCGAGACTCAGCCAGGCACCGCGGGCACAGGCACCTTGCTATCCCTGCCCCCGTGCTCGAGCGTCACGTGAAGCGAGCCCGTTAGCGTCCCATTCCAGGGCCCCTGCAGCGTCTCGAACGCGCTTTCGTGTAGGTCAACCGACTCCTCCAACAAGGCGTCGACCAACAACTGCCGGTGGTCTCCTTCCATGTCCCAGTGCACGACCAAAGCCAGGCCGCCAAGCTGATGGGCCTCGGTCAGGAACACATGCGCCTTTGCAAACGCGCGCTCCACTGCTTGAAGCGCCTCGGCTGGCGTAGCATGCATCGTGGCCGTGAGCGCGCAATCGTCAGACACGTCTTTGCATTCTACCAGCTACGGACTTTCTATCCCGTGAACCGTCCGAGCAGGTCCGACTCTTCTGGGACTTCGCGCTGAAAGCCGCGAGCGTCGGCGAACGCCTTGATGAAGGCCGGGCGCTTCGACACCTTCGAAAGGTAGCCCCGAAAGATCTCGTCCTGGCACAACCCGTAGCCCCGGGCCCAGATCACATTGTGGCCGATGATGCAGTCGGCTGCGGTGAACTTGTCCCCGCAGATGAATGGGTGCCGCTCGAAACGCTGGCGGAGCTGCGGCTCGATCTCCTTGGTGAACTTGTTGCGGTAACGCTCGATCGTGCGCGCATCTTTGTCTGCATCGCTCAGTAGATGCTCGTGCACCCGCACCTGCCACAAGATCATGTCCATCCACGACGCCCCGAAGTAGAGCATCTGGAGGTAGTCGGCTCGCTCGAGCGAGAGCGGACTTGGAGGCGGCGCCAGCCCCTTCTCGGGAAACGCATCCGCCAGGAACGCCACCATGGCGCCGCTTTCGAGCATCTGCTTCGAACGCCCATCGGCCATCGTGATCTCCAGCGTCGGTACGTTGTGATTCGGGTTCTTGCTCATGTACTCGGCGCTGTACTGCTTGCCTTCGTACAAAGGCACGAGCTCGATATCAAACTCGTCGTCGACCACCTCGTGCAAGATCCATTTCACCCGCGCGCTTCGCGTAGCCGGGTAGTGGTAGAGCTTGAAGCGGGGCGCGGTCATAGACGAGTCTCCTCGTCGTCTTGTAGCAGACCGGCTCCCGGGCCGCTCATCACACGGGCGTCGCTTCACCCGCTCGCACCAGCTTCACGATGAGCTCGACGTGCGGCGTCTGCGGCAGCGTGTCGTACGCGCGCAGGCTCTCCACACGATACGCAGAACCAAGCGCCACGATGTCCTTCGCGAGGCCCGCGGGTCCGCACGACATGAGCTGGATGCGCCCGGGTCCCAGGCGAAGAAGCTCGCGAGTCACCTCGGTACCGAGGCCCTTGCGCGGGGGATTCGCAACGACCGCGTCGGGCGCCTCGGTTTGTCGGGCGAGAAACGCCTCGACGGTCTCCGCCTCGATGCCCAAGCTGCTGGCGCCTTCGGGGTGCGACTCACAAGGCACCACGTCGTGGGCGCGCGATTTCAAGCGCCGCGTCGTAGATCCCGAGCCCGCATAGAGATCCAAAACGCGCCCGCCATCGATGCCATCGACGAGGTCATCGTAAATTCGCTCGGCAACTTCAGGGTTCGGTTGAAGAAATCCGAGCGGCCCGACCCGTGTGCCGTATACCTCGAGCTCCTCGATCCCGCGCAAGATGGTCGCCGTCGCGCCGCGCAAGGCATTGCCCGGGCCTCGATGCACGCTGTACGCCACGCCGTCGCTTTTCGTCATTCGATCGCTGAGGCGTCGAAGCTCCGCTACGTCGGGGCTGCTGGTGACTAGGGTGGTCAGCACCTTGGTCCCGTTGGTCCGCAGCCAAACGGCGCGCAAGCCGTCGCGACCGTGTGACTCATGGTGCGCGGCGATCTCCAAGTCACGGGCAACTTCCGCGACTTCATCGGCAGCGGCCGCAATCAGCGGATGATCGACCAAGCAACGTTGCATCTCGGCCGGGCGATGTGTCCCCCGGACGAAGCTGCCTAGCTGAAGGTTGCCGGGTCCACCGAAGGCGACGCGTTTCGCGCTCCAGCGGTACCCAAGCGACTTGGGCGCCGCGATGACCTCGTCGACGTCGAGCCCGTGCTGAGCGAGGAGCATATCGCGAAGAAGCTTCCTTTGCTCGGGCTCGTCTAGGGCCATCAGCGCGCAGCCCGTGCAGTGTCCGTCGTTCGTATCGAAATGACGGTCGCACGGGGGCCGTCGCCGACCCGGGCGCTCCCGCTCCACTTCGAGCGCCGTCGCAAACGTCGCGTGCTTCCCGACATGATCGATGCGACAGACGACGCGTTCTCCGGGAAACACGCCGGCGATTCGCACGCGCCCCGAGACCCCTTCGCCCGAAGGCATGAGCGCATCGATCTCGAAGGTCTCCCGATCTCCGGCCTTGGCACGCGCGGCCTTCTTCTGCGTCATGTCAGAACCTGTGCGCGAACTGCGGCGGCTCGGCAAGCACCGGCCCCGCAGGGACGGCCCAATTATCCCACTGCGCGGGGCTTCCCTTTGCCGCTCGCCTGCCGAGCTGAGTCACACTATCATCGGCGCCGCATGCGCTCCCTTTCTTCGTTCCACGTGGTCGTCGGCGCGGCTGCAATCCTATTTTCTTCAATCCTCGGGTGCGGTAGCGACTCCGGGAACAACAACGGCAGTGGTGGCACCGGCGGCGAAGCAGCCAATCCCGACGAGCTCTTCCAGCCGGGCCCCTATGAAGTCGGCTATCGGGAGTTTCCGCTGACCTACAGCGAGGCCGCCTCCGGCGCCGATCGCACGCTCCTTCTTCGCGTTTGGTACCCCGCTGCGTCCGCCTCCGGCGCCGACCCCGCCCGCTATCAGCTAAGCAACGGCCTGATCAACATCGACTTGGCGGCCGGCATTGCGCTCGACGCACCGCCCGTCCATGAAGACAGCGGCTTTCCATTCGTCGTTCATTCGCACGGCAATGGCGGCGAGGGCCTACTCGCGTACCCCTACGGTGAGCTGATGGCCTCGCACGGTTGGATCCTCGTCGCGCCCAACCACACCGGCAACACCGCATTCGATTTCCTCGAAACCCCCGACCCTGGTTCGAAGTCCGCGCTCGATCGTCCCAATGACCTGGTCGCGATCATGGACGCGTTCGAGTCCGGTCTCAGCGGCGATGAGCTCTCTGGCAAAGCGGACACCTCAGCCGTGTTCGTCTTCGGTCATAGCTTCGGCGGCTACACCACCTTCGCTTCGGGAGGGGTCGACAGCGACATCGATGCCGCGCTCGAAGACTGCGAAGGCTCCGACACCACGAGCTGTCAGTACCTTGCCGACCCGGACGTCGAAGCCGCCTACCGCGAGGGCTTCGGCGATCCGCGTGTCGTCGCGCTCGCACCACAGGCGCCCGCGATCGGCTCCCTAGTCGCGAGTCAGATCAGCGAAATGGGCATCCCGACGATGCTGATGACGGGCCGACTCGACCAAACCACGCCGCAGGAAACCTCCGCCGAGCCGTCCTGGGCCGCCATGGATCACCCCGACGACATCTGGGTCGAAATGCCGGAAGGCGCGCACTTCACGTTCATAACCATCTGCTACGACCTCGAACCAGGGATTCTGAACCTCTTCCGCCCGGACGCCGGCGAAGATGGCTGCGGCCCGGAGTTCATCGATCCCCAAGATGCAGTCCCGGTCCTCGCCGCCTACGTTCTTGCGTTCGGCCGCCGCCACGTCCTCGGCGAAACCGAATGGGACGAAGTCCTAGAAGGCCCGCCGCTCGGCAACGAAGGCGACTTCGTGATCACGCTGCCCTAGGCGGTCAGAGCTTGTCCAAATCGAGCCCACACAACGGGTCACCCGGATCGCAGCCTCTATCTTTCGACTTCGCGCGCTGCTTTGGACGATCCTTGGTGCGGGCATCGCGCTCACGCTGAAGCTGCTCGCGTCGGTCGAGCTTCTGCTGGTATTGCTCCGTCGCCTGTTCGGCTTCGAGCGCACGCTCCTGCGCCTCTGCGAGCTCTTGCTGCGCGCGTTCTTTCTGCTCGAGCGCCATCTGCTGTTCTTGCCTCGCACGCTCCGCTTCGAGCCCCTTTTGCTCGAGGGCAGGCTTGATTACGAATGCGTAGCTGCCGAGCCCTGCGACCAAGATGGCAACCACGCTCGAAAGAGCGATCTTGCGGTTGCGTGCCTTGGATCGTTCGACCGCAGTGATCGCTGCAATTTCCTTCTCGTGCGCGAGGAGTCGCTCTTGCTCCGCAGCGCGGGCTTTGGCTTGCTCTTCGAGCTGCACGCGGAGCTCGGCCTCCTTGGCTTCGCGGACGCGCCGCTCTTCCTCATCACGGGCTGCGCGCTCTGCTGCAAGCCGCGCCTCTTCTTGAGCCGCGAGCAGCGCTTGCTCCTCTGCGCGTCGCCGCTGGGCCGCCGCTTCGGCACGCTGACGCGCCTCTTCCGCCGCTTTGAGCCGTGCCTCTTCTTCGGCCACAACGCGTGCCTCTTGAATCGACTGTAGCTCCAAGAGCTGGTTGGCCAGTGAGTCGTGGCTGCCTGCGTCCATCGTCGTCCCCCGTCCCCTCCAAGATTCTGGCAAATCCGGAGGGCGGATGCTCGTTTGTTTCGTGCGCATTCGTCAAAAGACGGGCGAGCGCCAGCGAGGACCTAGAGCGTGAGCCCTCGCACATTCCCTACTCACATCGGGGCACCCTGTGGGCTCCGCGGGCTACAGCCAGAAGCGGAAGCCGAGGGTCGGCTCGACGAAGTGCAGGTTCTGCGTCGAGACGCCGTTGCCTTCGAAGGAAATGTTGTAGCGGGCGCCGATCTCGATGGCCGCCACACCGCCCAGCAAGATCGAGGTGCCGGCTCGGACGTTGAAGCCCGGCGCGAAGCGGAAGCTGTTGCCGGTCGAGCAAACCATCAGCGTGCAGCCGGTCTGTGTATCATATTTCCACCACTGCGCCGCGAAGCCGAAGCCGAGGTAGGGAATCCAAACCGACTTGTTGGGGATCTGCACCCGGCCGCCCACGCCCAATGCGACGCGCTGCAAGGATTGTCGATCCATTCCCGGCGGATGGGTCGGAGCGCCCATGTACCCGACGTCGATCTCCACGGTGCCGAATCCAAAGTCGACCCCGCCAAAACCGAGGATGCTGCCACCCGCCTTGTAGATGTCTCGGTCGACATTGCTTCCGACGAAGATCGGCACGCCTCCCTGGAAGCCCAAGATCCCTGCCGGGCCCCGGTAGGTGCGATCTTGCCGGTGCCTCGTCTGCAGTGACAGCCGCCGTTCGAGCCTCGGGTTGCTCCCCTCCGACGCCATCGGCATCTTGCCATACTCGGGCTGTGCGCCAGCCGGCAGGGCGTCGGCATCGTCGGCTTTCGCCAGAGGCGTGATGCTCAGCAGAGCCACGCATAGGCAGCAGGACTTCCACATGGTCACAGGCGCCACCGTAGCATAGCTGGGGTCGGAGGCCCGCGGACCTAGGCCTGCCTGCTTTGCGCTCAGGCGCAAGGTCGCTAGGCTATGCAGCCGTGGACCGCTTCGCGAATGGCAGAGGTATGACCAGACACATGTTTGCGCCCGCTCCTTTCATCTTGGCTTCGTTCGTTGGCTTCGCGTTGCTGTCGGGATGCGCAGGCCCGAGAGCGGTTCGAGGGCAGGACACCCCCGGCCTCGACAACGCCGCGATGAGCACGAGCCTCGACCGCAAGGACTTGGAGAAGGCTCTAAAGATCAGCATGGAGGCGATGAGAACGTCCAAGCTGATGGCCCGTTGGGAGATGGAAAAGGATCCGACCGTCGGGGTGTTGCCCATTCGCAACGAGACGAGCGAGCACATCGACAGCGCGCTCAATGCGCTCATGACTGAAATCGAGTCGCAGCTCGTCAACTTCGCTCCCGTGCGCGTGATCAGCCTGGAAGACCAAGGCTCGCTGATCGAGGAGATTCGTCACCAACAGCAAAGTGGCGCCTTCGACCAGGAGCACATCGCCAGATGGGGCAAGCAGATGGGTGTGCGCTACATCGTCTCGGGCAAAGTGTTTTCGACCGATGAGAGGACCGAGAGCGCCCGCCGGGTCCAGTATTACCTCTTCATTCGCACGGTCGACGTAGAGACCGGAGAGATTCTCTTTCAGAACCAAGCGCCCATCACCAAAGCGATCATCTAGTTTGTGGGGAACGCGTCGAATCGTCAGAAGGTGGAGCGGCTGACGAGATGCTCCGTGCTCGTCTTCTTGGCTGCCGTGGTCCTCGGGACGGCCGGCTGCAAGACCTTCTCCGACTACACTCGCGAGACTCGAACTGCGCTCGACGCCGACGATGTCCAAAGGGCGCTCGGCGCGAGCAATCGCGCTCTCGGCGTCAATAAGCCCACTGCACTGCCTGAGCCCCTCGAGGGCGACGATGCACTGCTGCTTCTCGATCGAGCAATCGTGCTTCAAGCGCTCCAGGATTACGAGCTGTCGAGCCGGGATTTCCAAGTCGCCGACAAGTCGCTCGAAATCCTCGACTTCACCCGCTCCACTGCGCACGAAATCGCCCGGTACATGTTCAGCGACAGCGTCGGGCCCTACCAAGCCCGGCCGTACGAGAAGTTGATGCTCAATACGATGAACATGATCAACTATCTCGCGCGCCAAAATCTCGAGGGCGCGAAGGTCGAGGCTCGGCGCTTCTCGATCATGAGGGAGTACCTTCTCGACGCCGACGAAGCGGATCCCCAGGCAGTCAATCGTGCTGGCGCAGCGGGTAGCTACTTCGCGGGCTACGCCTTCGAGAAGGCAAAGGCCCCTGGTGAAGCGCTCCGCTACTACGACGAGGTACTGCAAGCAACGTCTGCGCCGAGTCTCGGCGATCCAATTCGCGCGTTAATCTCCCAGAGCGGATATCGAACATCGCGCCTAGAGTCGGCAATGCAAAGCGCCCAGACCGCGGCGGCTCCCGTGGAGGGCTCCAGCGAGGTTGTGATCGTGATCAGCTATGGGCGCGTGCCGTCTCTGGTGGCGAAACGAGTGCCGATCGGCCTTGCGTTGACCGTCGCCGCCGCGTTCCTCTCTGCGACCGCGGTGCAGCAGGCCAACAGGCTCGCCGCTCAGGGCCTCGTCACATGGGTCAACTACCCGGAGCTCCTCCCGGCGCGCGCAGAGTACCCCGCGCCGCTCGTGACGATCGACGGGACGGCATATACGTCTCACGTCATTGCCGACGTCGACGCGGTGGTTCAACAGGCTTGGGCGGAGAGCAAGGGGCGCGTGATGGCGGCTGCCGTGACGCGCATGCTCACCCGCGCAGCAGTTGGGGCCGGCGTTGGGGTGGCCGCAGGCAAGGCGAGTGGTCGCGGCGGGGTTGGAGTGTTGGCTTCGATGATTGCGCAGGCCAGCATGGCGGCGGCCGACAAGCCCGATACCCGTAGCTGGGCAACGCTACCGTCGCGCATAGCCATCGTTCGCACGCGACTTCCCCCTGGCAAGCACAGGATCGCGGTTACCGTGTTGGGGCGCCAGCACGTTCTGGAAACCACGCTTGGCGCGGAGCAATGGCTCTTCGTGGACATTTCCCAACTATCGACCCTCTAGCCCATGACCCCATCCCAGGTTATTCTCGGCGGCCCCAGCGCTCTCGCCTGAGCCGCTCAAGAGAACGAGGAAATCGACATGACCGAAGAGAATTACGGCCTCGGTACGCTTGCATTGCATGCCGGCCAAGAACCCGACTCCGCGACGACGGCGCGCGCGGTGCCGATCTACGCCACCACGTCCTACGTGTTCCACGACACCGATCACGCCGCCGCGCTCTTCGGGCTCGCCGAGTTCGGAAACATCTACTCGCGCATCATGAACCCGACGGTCGACGTGCTCGAGAAGCGCCTGGCGGCCATGGACGGCGGGGTAACCGGCCTTTGCTTCGCGTCCGGCCAGTCAGCCATCAACGCCGCGATCCTCTCCATCTGCCATTCGGGCCAGAACTTCGTTTCTGCAACGAGCCTCTACGGTGGAACCTGGACGCTCTTCAACAACACCTTCAAGAACCTCGGCATCGAAGTGCGCTTCTTCGATCCCGCGCACCCCGAGCAAATTCACGATCTGGTGGATGAGAACACACGCCTCGTCTACATCGAGTCCATCGGCAATCCCAAGAACGACGTGCCGGACTTCAAAGCCATCGCCGATGCTGCTCACAGCGCGCCCTACGGCTCCATCCCGTTGATGTGCGACAACACGGTGATGACGCCATATCTCTTCCGTCCGTTCGAGCACGGCGTCGACATCAACGTCTACTCGACGACGAAATTCATCGGCGGCCACGGCACGCACGTCGGCGGCGCGATTGTCGATTCGGGCAACTTCCAGTGGACGGAGAACCGCGAGAAGTGGCCCGAGTTTTGCGGCCCCTCTCCGAATTACCACGGCGCGGTCCTCGCCGACGCGCTCGCTCCGATGGGCAACATCGTCTACAACGTGCAGATCCGCACGCACTGGCTTCGGGACACCGGCGCTGCGATGAGCCCGTTCGCTGCTTTTCTCTTTTTGCAAGGCCTCGAGACGCTCCATCTCCGAATGCCGCGGCATTGCGAGAATGCGCAAGCCGTTGCGGAGTTCCTCGACAGCCACGAAGCCGTCGAGTGGGTGAATTACCCAGGCCTTCCGGGTCACCCCGACAACGAGCGTGCCAACCACTACCTGCCTGACGGCAAGGGCGCGATCCTCGGATTCGGCATCCGCGGCGGCATGGAAGCCGGCAAGAAGTTCATCAACAACGTGAAGCTCTGCTCGCACCTCGCGAACATCGGGGACGCCAAGACGCTGGTCATTCACCCAGCGTCGACGACCCATCAGCAGCTTTCACCCGAGGAGCAGCAGCAAACCGGCGTCGTTCCAGAGTATGTTCGCGTGTCCGTTGGAATCGAAGACGTGAAGGACATCATCGCGGACATCAACCAAGCCCTTGCGGCCGCCGTGGGGTAGAGTAACCCCGCTCTCGTGGTCGATCAGTTCGAAAGCACGGATTCGGTTCGAAGCGGCGCGCCGCTTCGGCACCTGCAGACTGCCGTGTTCGCGGAGCCACTCAGACTTCGGCACGGCGGAATGCTTCCTGGCGTCGAGGTTGCTTACGAAACCTACGGCACGCTCAACGAGGACCACAGCAATGCGGTGCTGATCTGCCACGCGATCACCGGCGACTCACACCTGGCGCAACACGAGCCGGGTGACGACCCGGGTTGGTGGGAGGGCCTCGTTGGGCCCGGCAAAGCGGTCGACACCGATCGCTTGTTCGTCATCTGCTCGAACGTCCTCGGTGGCTGTCGAGGAACGACGGGCCCCGGCACGATCAATCCGGCGACCGGGATCCCCTATGGGAGCGACTTTCCGCTGGTGACCGTGGAAGACATGGTCGACGTTCAGAAGCGTCTCGTCGATTTGCTGGGCGTGAAGCGCCTGCGCGCCGTCATCGGTGGCTCACTCGGAGGGCACCAAGTGCTCTGTTGGGCGACTCGCTATCCCGACTGTGTACAGACGGCCGTCGTGATCGCCGCATCCGCGCGCCTCACCGCGCAAGCAATCGCGTTCGACGTCGTCGGCCGCAACGCGATCCAAACCGACCCCAGCTTTCACGACGGTCAGTATTACGGCACGGGCGAACACCCGCGCACGGGCTTGGCGCTCGCCCGGATGCTCGGCCACATCACTTATCTCTCATCCGACGCAATGACCCGTAAGTTCGATCTCGATCGGCACGCACCGCGAGACATCGTCACCGATTTCGAGAAGCGCTTCTCGGTGGGCTCGTACCTTGCCTATCAGGGCAAGCAGTTCGTCGGCCGCTTCGACGCCAACTCGTACGTCGCGATCACGCTCGCGATGGACAACTTCGATCTCGGGGCCACTCGTGAGCAGAGGCTCGAAGCGTTCCGTGGCGCGAAGTGCGATTGGCTCGTCATCTCGTTTTCGAGCGATTGGCTTTTCCCACCCTCGCAATCCCGAGAGCTCGTCGCGCTGATGACGACGCTCGGGCAGCCCGTGTCGTATTGTGAGATCGAAACCGACGGCGGCCACGACAGCTTTTTGCTCCCGAAGGACATCAGACAATTCGCTCCGCTCGTCGCCGCGCGGCTCGGCGCCGCGAAACCCCATGAGCCCAGACAGAGGGCCGACGACGACCGCATCCTCGAGTTGATCCCGCCAAACAGCTCGGTGCTCGACCTCGGCTGCGGCGAGGGTGACCTGCTCGCTCGCCTCAAGACGCGCGGCTCCCCGCTCTTGTGCGGGGTGGAGGTGAGCACCGAGCTCATCGCCGCCACGATGCAGCATGGTGTCGATGCCATCGACTACGACCTCAACGTCGGCTTGCCGGAGTTCCCCGACGGCTGCTTCGATTACGTCGTTCTCTCGTCGACCCTGCAGGCCGTTCCCAACGTCGAACACCTGCTCGAAGAGGCGCTCCGGGTCGGTCGGCGCGCCATAGTCGGCTTCACCAACTTCGCGCACCGAACGCTCCGCGAAATGTTCGGCCTCGAAGGCCGCGCCCCGAAGGCCCCCGGCTCGTACTCGCACGAGTGGTACAACACCCCGAATCGCCGCTTCCCGTCGATCCAAGACATGCTCGACCTCTGCGAAAAAATGGGCGTCATCGTCGAGCAGGCACGGTACTACGACGACACCAACGGCCGCATCATCGGCGATGACGAAGATCCAAACTTGGCGGCTGAAACGGCCCTCTTGGTCTTGAGCAAGCGCTAGGCGTAGCGGTCGATCGGCGCCTCGAAGCCGCATGCAATCGCGTGGACCTGCGATACCACGTCTTGTGCGACCTCGACGTCGGTGTCGTCCTCGAACCCTATCTCGACGGTGTCGGAGATCCCGCCGAAACGCCCCTCGATCGCTTCGGGGAGCTTGTCGTACGTGGTGTAGATACAAAACTCGTCGAGAACGTCGTCAGGCACTTCGGCGGCCATCTTCTTCCACTGCCCGGTCTTCGTCATGTGCAGAAGCTTGTCGGCCAGATCTTCCCAGCCGTGAAGCTCCATCACTGGTCGGTACGCCGGTGTCGATGCATAAAACGACACGCGGTAGCGTACCCATTCACGATTCTTCATCACGGTCTCTTCATCGGGCCCGGTCATGATGAAGCCGCCGCCGCAGACATCGAGATCGGTCCGTGAGCGGCCGGCAGATCCAAGCCCTCGCTCGATCGCCGGCCAGACGACCTCCTGGAGGTACTTCTTCGTACAGAACCCGTGCAAGCGAAGGCCGTCCGCGACCGCCGCCGCCGATTCGATCGTCCGAGGGCGAACGGCGGCGAGATACACCGGCACCATCGGCAGGTTCGACTTCGGTGGCGTGAACTCCGGTGTCATCAGGGAGAACTGGTAGTGCTCGCCTTGGTAGTCGAGCCGCTCCCCGAGCTCCCAACAACGCCAGATCGCGCGAAGCGCCTCCACGTACTCGACGAGGCGGCTCCGAGGCGCCTTCCATGGCGTGCTGAACCGTCGCTCGTTGTGCGCCTTCACCTGGGTACCGAGCCCGAGCGCAAAACGCCCCGCCGAGTTCCGATGAATGGCCCATGCCTGCTCGGCCAATACCATCGGGCTTCGTGGAAACGCGACCGCGATTCCAGTGCGCACCTGGATGCGCTCCGTCGCCTCGGCCGCCATTGCGGCATTCAAGAGTGGGTCGCCCGTGATCTCCGGGATGGCAAAGCCGTCGACTCCGAGCGCTTCGGCTCGTCGAGCCTCCTTCGCGAGCTTGGCCCAGTCGTTGTTCTCACCCGTGAATGTATCGATGCGCATGAGCCGGCTCTAACACGATTTGTCCCTGCAATTCAGCCGAATCGCGCTTCCTTTACGCCGGAACCGGAAAGTGAGATCATCGCCTCAACTTCAACGAGCCGTGCAGGCGCCACGAAGGGGGTGGACATGCGGTACGTGCTTCTCTTGTTGCTCCTGGCCGTGATTGGGTTGAGCTCGGATTTGGGTCCGACCGAGCGCGCGCCCGGTACCGAGCTCCAGCCGATTATCTTCGCGGCAGCACTTGGGTCACACTGATCCTCGATGCATCCAAAAGCCTTTGTCCCGTGTCTCGTCATCGCCGCGTGCGCCGTCTGGATGACCCCAGCGTTGGCGCAGCCGCGTACCGTCACCTCGAGCGTGGTGAAGCTCGACGTCGTCAGTGATTCTCCTGACCTCCTCGCGCCATGGCAGAGCGAAGGGGTCAGCCTCTCCGGTGGCTCGGGTGTGATCATCGAAGGGGGGCGAATCCTCACCAATGCACACGTCGTCGAAAGCGCCGTGAGCATCGAGGTCAAGCGAGCTGGCGGGAGCGCCCGGTTCCCCGCGAAGGTCGTCTTCATCAGTCACGACGCTGACCTCGCGCTGGTCGAGATCGACGACGATCGCTTCTTCGAAGGCGCCCATCCGCTTCCGATTGGAAAGATGCCAGAGCTCCAGCAAAGCGTCGTCGTCTATGGCTTCCCACTTGGAGGCCACACGCTTTCGATCACGTCGGGCATCGTCTCGCGCGTCGAGGTCGACACCTACGCGCACTCCTATCGCGATCTCCTCTCCGTACAGATCGATGCAGCGATCAATCCTGGCAACAGCGGCGGTCCCGTCATGACCGACGGTGCGATCGTGGGCATCGCGATGCAAGGCATCGAAGATGCGGACAACGTTGGCTACATGATCCCGAGCCCGGTGATCGCACACTTTCTGGAAGACGTGAGCGACGGCCGCTACGACGGGGTGCCCCATCTTGGCGTTGCGCTCCAAGACATGGAGAGCGATTCGCAGCGCCGTGGCGCTGGCATGAAGAATGACCAAACCGGGGCGCTCGTCCTGCGCGTCGACTACGGCGGGCCCGCTTACGGCGTGCTCCGCCCGAGAGACGTCATCCTCGCGATCGACGGACGCAAGGTTGCGAACGATCTCACCGTCGCTTGGGAGGGTCTCGGCCGCGTCGACTTGGCGGCAGCCTATCAGAGCAAGCAGATCGGAGACACGGTCGAGCTGACGATCTTCCGAAGCGGGAAGCGGATGAAGAAACGCATCACGCTGACGCCGCATACCCCCCTCGTGCCTGGCCGCGAGCGCGGCGAGTGGCCGCGTTACTTGCAGTTCGGCGGTCTCGTCTTTCAGCCGTTGAGCGAGCAGCTCATCGACGACGCCGAAGCCGGATACTCGGACGCAGTGAGCTACGCCGAAGTGAACAATCTCGTCACCAAGGCGCGCCACGAGATCATCCTGCTCGGCCAAGTGCTGCCGCACCCGGTCAACCGCGGTTACCAGGACTGGGGAGGGGAGGTGATCCGCCTCGTCAACGGCATCGTTCCGCGTGACTTGAAGCACCTCGCCTCGATCCTCGATGACGCCAAAGGGCCTTGGCTTCGGATCGTGACTGGCGACGGCTTCGTCATCACCCTCGATCTGAAGGCTGCCCGGCGGGCCAACCAAGAAATACTACTCGACTACGGCCTCTCCGAAGCGCGCTATCTGGGTGAAGGTGCTTCGAACGGTAGGCGCGCCCGAGCTCGCCCATGAGCGGCCGCGCTTCTGCCTGCGCCGGGCGCAGTTTCTTCGCCGGTCCCGCCTGAAGACGCACGATTCGCGCCGCCTCAAATCATCCGCCCGAAGAATATGCTGGTCCCTCCCGAGACAACGAACTTGGCTCACTCGATGCATACATCCCATCCACATGGCGGTGAGCTAGGAGATCGAGCATGACCCACAAGAACGAGCTTCAAGAATTGTACGCCTCGTTTGCGCGCATCTACGGGGACGGGAAACCGATTCGAGGCGTCTTCGAGCTGGTGGCCGCGATTCGCGCCGCTGGACTGGAACCCGAGCAGGTGAGCGAGGACTGGCTCAAAACGCTCAACCGGGATTGGGTATACGGGGAGTCGCTTCTGCCGTTCCAAGACCCTGCAGCAAATCGTCTCTATCACCGCATACTCACCGGTGGGTGATTGCGAGGGAATCCGAGATGCCCTTGGCTCAGAGCACCACGAAACCCGCCGGAAGCAGGCTGGTCGCCAGCATCACATCGTTGATGTCGCGATGCTCGGTCCAGCTCGGGCTACGGCGATGCGCGGGGTCGAGCCAGCATGCTTGGATCTCGGAGCTCAGCCGCACGTAGCCTCCGAGGGCCGAGAGCAGCTCGTGTATCTCCGCGCGCTGCCATCGCTGCGTTCCATTCTGCGCCATTTCATGCTCAACCAATTCGAGCGCTGATAGCCCAATGGCAAGACCAAGCTCGCGAAACGCCAGGCGCCGAGAGGCCGGCTCCCGGAGATCGTTCTGTCTTGCATAGTGCTGCAGCCCTTCGAGGGCTGCGGCCAGCAAGGTGCGCAAGAGGTCCGTCCCGTCGAAACCGCCGAGTCGCACGAGCTGTGCGACACGCGAAGCGTCCATCAACAAACCGCCCAGGCCGAGAGGGTCCATCGTGGCCCAATTCCCGTGGACCATCATGCGAGCGAAGTCGTCCGTTGCATCCTCCAGGCTCGGCCCGCTGCTCGACAATTGCGAGGCGGTCGCCTGCAGCTCGATGCATGTGATGAAGCCGTCGAGCGGATCGTGGTGGCCCATGGATGGGACGAGCGGCCGGGAAAGGTCGGTGCTCATCTTCCAAACCATGCGTCGCCCGTTCTCGCCGGAATACGCGAACGCGTCGTGACTCACCTTCGCGAGCTCCCGTGCCCAGGTGTTGTAGCGCGGCTGACCGGTCCATCGGGCCGTCTGGTCCAGCGCATGCATCCACTTGGTCGCGTAGTGGAAGTATTGGCCGTCTCTCTGCCATTCCAGCCGCTCGTCGAAGGGGTCGAGGGCTCCCCGCTCAGGGAGCGGTTTGCCGATTCGCAGGCCGCCGCGCGTAGGGTGCGCCTCTGCTTCCGGCTCATCGAGCCCGCTGAGCCATCCCCTACGCGGGTCGTCAGGGTGGTAGGCCCCAAGCACCTGATGGACTTGCTCGATGAGCTCTAGCGCGAGATCTGCGTATCGCTGCTCGTCCGTCGCCTGAGCCAACCCGAGGAAGTTGCAGACCGCGAACGCGTCCGTCCACAAGTAGCGCCGCGGGCGAGTATTCGACCCGAGCCCCGTACGTGCTGCAAAGCTGTTCATGAGGCGACTCGCTTCATGCACGGGCTCAGCTGCTTCCATGATGAGGCAATTCGAAGCAACAATCGGGCCAAGCTCGGCCGGTGACTGGTGCGCGCGTTGCGCCAGGGACCCTAGTTGCCCCCGACGAAGTCGTCGACGCGCTTCCAGAGGTCGAAGAGCCAGCGCCGGCGTGCGTCTCCGCTCGGGATTTCAGAAGCTGGGATGCGCCAGATGCTCACTTCGACGTTCTTGCCGACGACCGAGCCGCTCAAGAGGTCGGTCACCTCGGCAAGCCCTTCGAGGCCCCGGTGTGCGACGACCAAAACGTCGGCGTCTGGCACCGCCTCCAGCAAAGTGAGCGCGCCTCCGGGCTTCGGCGGCAAGCAATGCTCGAACGACTCTGCTAGCGGGACGAGGTCGGGGTGGGTTTTTTCGAGGCGTTTGAGGGCGATCTTCTTCTTGCGTTCGGTGAAGCGGGTGCCTTCTGGGTAGAGGAGCACGCCTTGGTCTCCGAGGTCGACCGCGAGCTTTCGGATGCCGGCCAGCTCTTCGTCGGGGCTTCCGCCCCGATCGATGAAGTAGTTGGGCGAGGCGTGGCCGGCGACGTCGATGCAGGGGTCGACGAGCAGCTCGCGCTTGAAGACATACCGGAGGCGGAGACCCGTCGCGTTCGAGATGAAGGTTACGGGGAGAGCGGTGTCGATGATGCTGGCGTGGCGGATGAATACCAGGACGTGGCCCGGGAGCACGTTTTCGCTTCCCTCGACAGAGATCGTGAGGGACAGAAATCGGCAGAGCCAAGCGAAGAGGGAGGTTCCCCACCAGCACTCGAGCTTGAAGAAGAGGCTCTGACGCCGCTCGTCGTTCCCCGGCGTGATCAGATAGATGCATGCCGCCAGGACGAGCCCGATCATTTCGATCGTGAGGAACGTCCAGAAGAACAGAAGCAAACGAAGGACCACGAAGCGGCGCCTGCGGAACAATCCGACGATGAACGCCGCCGGGATCCACAACGGAGCGAGCACGCTGATCAGCACCCACATCAGAAAGTAGACGGAAACCGTCAGTAGGCGCCGCGTCGTGGGCGAGGTCGAGGCGGCGTGCGAGAAGGCGAGAAGCTGGACGAAGCGCGAGCGCCGGCGCAGGTCCGTCGGCCGCACCATGCTCGATTGTTGTTCCGCGCCAGCCATCCCTGGCGCGAAGTTAGCACGTGATCGCTAGGGGGCGGGGACGATCGAGCTCAGCATCTCGTCGAACGCCGCTCGGTGCTCCGTTACCGTCGCTTCCGGCCCCAGGAATTTGACGTAGTATGGGCCGCTCGGTGTGGAGATGATGGCGGCGATCAAGCGTTGATCGTCGACAGGCGCCTGCTCCTGTCCCTGCATCGCCATGTTGCTCGCGTAGCGTCCAGCGACCTCGACGCGCGACACTTTGTGCCCGTTGACCTCCAGGTCCTTCAGGTCCACGGCAGTCACGCGTGTGCCATCGGCCGTCGTGAATTGTCCGACCCAACGATCGATGTTGTCCTGCGGTGATCCAGCGCCCTGCTCGCCGAAGTAGAAGACGACGAGCTCCGCCGGCCCCTTCGACCCCTCCGCCGCCATCTGCGCTTTTCGCATCGAAGAGCTCGGCAACTCGACCTTCCAGGCCTCGGGGACCTTCAGTGCCACGGCGCCGATGTCGAGCATGCCTGAATCGTCGAGCTGAATTGCCTGGCCGACCGCTGGGATGCCGAGCCCCGCATGGGGGTCCCCGCCCGCTGCGTTTGGATTGCCCATGCCAGCGTGCGGATTGGCCGCGCCAGGATGCGCGCCGGTCGTTTCGGCGGTCCCTACGGTCGGCGCTGCGCCTCCGGAGGGTGAGCCTTCGCCCGGCACCGGGCCTTTGCTTTGGCAACCCGCAACGAGCAGGAAGCCGAGAATGAGACAGGAAACCTGGAGCAATCGCTTCGTCATTGGCCGTAGTGGAGCACTTTGCGCCGTGACCATCAAGTAGCCCATACTCCGGCCATGAAACGCGTACGGGGATTCATCGATCTAGTCTTCGACGTCGTCGAGGAGAGCACCAATCTCGTCGAGCGAACCCACGACGCCGTGGTCGCCCGCTCAGTGCGCAGATTTGCGCCCGTAGAGCCGGCCAAGAGCACCGCCGAGATCGTGACCGGCGTTCAGAAGGCGATTTCGTCGGTCACATTCGAGTCAATCCGGGTCGTCAACGGGGTCACACGCTTGGCGGTCAACGCCGCCGCCGACGTCGCCGAAGCAGGCCTCGACCAGACCACCGAGCCGGGAGCGACCGAGCTCGCTACCCCTATTCGGTCCTCGGCCGCCGGCACGGCGAGCTGGTATGTCGACTATGCGCAGGCCTCGATCAACGGATTTTGGGGCGACCACCTCGCCCGCAAGAACAGCCGCCTCGACCTCGGGATGACGCTTCGCCACCACGGCCGGCACCTTCCGGCCACCCCTGAGGCGTTTGCCGATGCGTTTCCGAACCCGACCCCCAAGCTCTGCGTCTTCGTTCACAGCCTCGCCTCTACAGAGTGGCTCTGGAGCCTTTCGTCCGAGGCGCATTACGGTGACCCGGACGTGACCTTTGGCACCCGGCTCTCTGATGACCTCGGCTATACGCCGATCTACCTTCGCTACAACACCGGCCTTCACATCTCCGAAAACGGTAAGCGCCTCGCGCGGATGCTGACTGAAGTGCTCGAGGCGTATCCGGTGCCCGTCGAGGAGATCGCGCTGGTCGGTCACAGCATGGGAGGCCTGGTCGCGCGTAGCGCAGCGCACTACGCCCGAGAGCACGACGAGCCCTGGGCTGATCGCCTGCGCCATGTCGCCTGCATCGGCTCACCCCACCTCGGTGCGCCGCTCGAAAAGGCGGTCAACCTGCTCACTCACCTGCTGAAGCGTATTGGAGCCGCGGGCGCTGAGGTTCCGGCCGCGCTGCTCGACGGACGAAGCGCTGGCGTGAAGGACCTTCGCTATGGCTACACGGTCGAAGAAGAATGGGCCGGCAGAGATCCCGACGCGGTGTTTGCCGACGCGCGGCGCAACATCCCCTTGGTCGACGGCGTGGGCTATTATTTCTTGGCGGCCACGATCTCTCGCGATCCGGAGCATCCGCTCGGCCAACTCCTCGGAGATCTGATGGTCCGGCTTCCGAGCGCCATCGGTGAGCACCCCGAGCACGCCCGCCGGATTCATTTCTCGGGTGGCGCCGTCTTTCCAGGGATGAATCACATCCACATCGCCAACCACCCGGACGTCTACGGCGCATTGCGCGACTTGTTGGCGGCTTAGGCGGGTCGATGCAAAGCTGAGGCCCAATGGCCCCTGAACGACCAGTCGGTTCCGCCTTGGACGAAGTGCGAAAGGCCGTTGCCACGGCGATGCAGCGGTTTGGCCCCGACTACTGGCGCGAGCAAGACGCCAAGAAAACCTTCCCGACCGAGTTCTTCGACACCATCGGCGACGCTGGCTACTTCGGCACGTTCATTCCCGAGGCATACGGCGGTGTAGACGCCGGGGCGCGTGTTGCTTCGGTGCTGGTCGAAGAGATCAACCGCGCTGGCGGCGACGCCTCCTCGGTGAACGCGCAAATGGCGATCTGCCGAACCTTGGTGCTTCACGGCACCGAAGAGCAGAAGCAACGTTACCTCCCGGGCGTGGCCAGCGGCGAGATTCGCTTCCTGACGGTTGCCGCAACCGAGCCCGACAGCGGCGCAAACATGAACGAGCTCGCCAGCACCGCCCGCCGCGATGGGGACGATTGGGTCCTCAACGCGAGCAAGGTCCTGATCTCCTTTGCTGCCCACACGCGGCTGATGATCCTCCTCGCCCGCGCGGACGAGGGCACTACGCTCTTCCTGCTCGACCTCGATCAGGCCGATGACAAAGTCGAAATGCATCCGATCGACATGGTCGCTCACCGCATGACGTCGAGCCTCTTCATCGACGACCTTCGCGTGCCGGATAGCGCAAGAATCGGGCCGATCGGTCAGGGGCTTCCCTGCTTGATGAAGGGCTTCGTGATTCGCCGTGTGCTTGCGGCGGCCGAGGCGATCGGCAACGCCCGCTTCCTGCTCGACCGAAGTGTCGACTACGCCAAGACCCGCAAGACCTTCGACCAGCTCATCGGTGTCAATCAAGGCATCCAGTACCCGCTGGTGCAGGCCTACATGAAGGTCGAGGCGGCGGACCTGATGCGTTGGGACGTCCTCGATCTGGTCGACGCCGGACAAGACGCCGTGCCGCGTTCCGCGATGGCCAAGGTGCTCGCCTCCGAGGCAGCCTGGGAGACCACCCGCGCCGCGCTCACCACGTTTGGCGGTTGGGGCCTTGCCTCCGAATACCACGTCGAGCGCAAGCTCCGCGAAGGCACCGTCTACGTCTTCAATAATCTCTTAATGAACTTGATCGGCGACCGCGCGCTCGGGCTGCCCAAGAAAAGCTAGGCGCCAAGGCTCTCAGGCAGCCGGGGGGCCCGGTTGATACCCACACAGCGGGTCCTCGCCAAGCGGATCACCCGTCATCGCGTACGCGCGAGCCCGCGAGCCGCCGCACGCGAACTTGAACTCGCAGCGGCCGCAGCGACCCGTGTAGTTGTGCGGATCCTGAATCTCATGAAGCGCTTCGGACTCGCGATAGATCTCGTGAAGCGGCTGCTCCTTCACGTTGCCGAGCAGCGGGTAGGGCAGGAAGCCGGCGGGATACACCTCGCCACGATGCGAGACGAAGATCACGCCATTGCCATCGCGAATCCCAAAGGCCATCGATCGAGCTCGCGCCTGGATGTCTTCGATCGACATCCCTTCCGCCAGCTTTTGCTGAATCCAATAGCGCCGGTAGTGCGGCGCTTCCGTGGTCCCAACCCGAAACGGTGCTTTGTCCGAAATCGAGTAGACCCACTCGAAGAGCTGCTCGACGTCGTCGGCGCTCGGCGTGTGCAGCTCGGTGCCTCGTCCGACCGGCACCAACAAGAACAGGCTCCATCTCCGCACTGGCGGAGCGTGCTCGTCCCGAAGAAGCTCGTACATCGCTTTCACGTGCGGAAGGGTCTGTGCGGTGATGGTGGTGTTGACCTGCACCGGGATCTCATACTCGCGCGCCCACTGAAGGGCTCGCTGCGAGTAGTCGAACGTGCCAGGCACGTTGCGAAATGCGTCATGAATTTCTGCCGTCGGCCCATCGAGGCTCACGCCCATCGCGCTCACTCCGAGCTCGTGGAAGCGGTCCACGGTCTCGCGCTGCAAAAGCGGCGTGGTGCTTGGCGTGATCGAGACGTGAATCGGCAGCGAGCGGCCGTACTCTATCAACTCGGCGATGTCGGGTCGCTTGAGCGGGTCGCCCCCAGTGAGCACGAGCATGCTCCCGAGCTCTTGTACGCTCCGCATGAGCGCCTTGCCCTGCTCCGTGGTCAGCTCACCAGGATCACGATGCGGAATCGCGCTCGCGCGACAATGCTGACACGCGAGATCGCAAGAGATCGTCGTCTCCCAATAGACGTTACGCGGCTGCTTCCGATAGAGGAAGCCAGGATACTTGTCTCCGACGGTCTCGAGCTGCATCGCCCGGGGTATAGCACCCCTTCAAACGCGCGTCGCGACACCCCGATAGAGGTGTGAAACAACGCTGGGGCCTTTGCCTTGGAACTCGTCGACCGAGCTGAGCTCGAACCCGGCAGATTCGACGAGCTCGTCGATCGGCCGGTTGATGTTGCAGCCTTCGGTGAGGCGGCGCCAGATCGGATTGAGGCGATCTTGCCACCGGATTGTCCTCGCCACCCGTCCTCGTCCATGCTCGATGAAGAGGTAGCGTCCCCCCGGCTTCAGCACCCGACGCATCTCTGCGAGCGCCGCCCTGGCATCGGGGATCGAGCACAAAGTCCAAGTCGTCACGACGCAGTCGAAGCGGCCCCCGTCGAATGGGAGCGGGCGGTCAGCGCTGAGCACGCTGCGTTCGACCGGAAAGGGCGCCTCCTCGATGCGCCGTTCCACGGGGTCGACCCCATTTGTCACCATGGGGTCGATACCCCATACCGAACGCACGTCGGCTGGGTAGTGCCGCAGGTTCCGACCCGTGCCGAATCCAATTTCGAGTACGTCGCCGCTGGCGTCCATGATTGTCGCAGGACGAAGATCGTCCATCATACCCATGGCGAAATCTTGCAACCAGGGTCGGATGCGATCGCGCAAGCCCACGGGACTACTCGAACAAGGTCAAGTACTCGCCATAGCCCTCTTCGGAGAGCTTCTCCTTCGGGATGAACCGAAGCGAGGCGCTGTTGATACAGTAGCGCTGGCCGGTTGGGGCCGGGCCGTCGCTGAACACGTGCCCGAGGTGACTGTCGCCGTGTTTACTCCGCACCTCGGTGCGCTTCATCATCAGCTTGCTGTCGCTGTGCTCAGTGACGTTGGCTTTGTCGATTGGTTTGGAGAAGCTCGGCCAACCTGTGCCGCTGTCGTACTTGTCGGTCGAGCTGAATAGCGGCTCACCACTGACAACGTCGACGTAGATGCCGTCCTTCTTGTTGTCCCAGAACTCGTTTCGGAACGGCGGCTCGGTGCCTTCTTCCTGCGTCACCGCGTATTGGAGCGGGGTTAGCTCCTTCCTGAGGTCGGTCTCGGGGGGTTTGTCGTATCGCTTGTTCTTGTCGGACATCGAGGTCTTTCCTGTGGGCGGTTGCGGTGGCGGCAGAGGGTGGTCGCGCCAAGTGTCGTCGAGAAAACTCTGTCGTCCAGACCCAACCCTGTAGCGCTTGTAGTTGCCGGGGTTCTTCTTGTAGTAGTCCTGATGATAGCTTTCGGCCGGGTAGAACGGCTGCGCCCAGCGGATTTCCGTCACGATGGGCGCTTTGAAAACGCCGCTCTTCTCGAGCTCGCGCTTCGAAGCCTCCGCGAGCTCCCGCTGCGCCGCGTCGCGAACGAAGATCGCCGTCCTGTATTGCCTGCCCCGGTCGGCGAACTGCCCACCGTCGTCGGTGGGGTCGATCTGCCGCCAAAATACCTTCAGCAGGTACTCGTAGGAGATCCGCGTCGAGTCGAACTCGACCTGCACCGCTTCGACGTGCTCGGTTCGGCCCGAGCTCACCTCGCCGTACGACGGCGCCTTTGCTTTGCCCCCAGTGTAGCCCGATGTGACGCTCTTCACGCCTGGGAGCTTTTCAAACGGGGGCTCCATGCACCAAAAACATCCACCGGCGAAAGTCGCTTTCGCGAGCTCGCCACCCTTCGCCGACCTACTTGCTTGCTTGTCCTGCGAGCGGGGAGTCTCGGCGCGAGTCGACGAAGCAAGGATGGCCACAGCCATCGCCATGACCATGATCGGAACCCCTAGGACAATCGTTCGCCAGCTCTTCATCGCTCCACCCCTCAATCTAAGGCTCAGGGGTGTTAACGTCAGGCGCTCTCAGATGTTTCAGCCTTCTCGATAAATAGCGTTTGGGTCGGGTAGGCGAACTCGATGCCTTCTTCTTCAAACCTCCGAAAAATCGCGAGGTTGACCGCTTGCAGGATGTCCATGTGCTGCGCGTAGTCGGCCGACTCGACAAAGTACACCGTCTCGAAATTCAACGAGGAATCGCCATAGCTGGCGAAGTGCGATCGATCGAAACGCACGTGTTCTCGCACCTCTACGGCCTCCCGAATGAGATCGGGGATCCGTTCGAGCTTGTCCGCGGGGGTTTGATAGGTAACCCCCAATGAAAACACCACGCGCCGCTCGTTCATTCGGCCGAAGTTCCGAATTCGACTCGTGAGGAGGTCATTGTTGGAGAACACCAGTTGCTCGCCCGAAATGCTCCGGATACGGGTGGTTTTGATGCCCACGTGCTCGACCGAGCCCGCCAGATCTCCGATGACGATGAAGTCGCCGTGGACGAACGGCTTGTCTAGGACGATGGAGAGTGAGGCAAAGAGGTCGCTGAGCACGTTTTGCACCGCAAGCGCGATGGCGACACCGCCGATGCCGAGGCCGGTCACCAGGGCAGTGACGTCGACTCCCAGGTTGTCGAGGATGAGCAGCAGAATCGTCGTCCAGAGCGCGACGCGGACGAGGAAGCTCAGCGCATTCATCGTCGTGCGGTTGGCCCCGTCCTCCTCGCTCGCCTGATAGTTCTGAAGCCAGATCTGGAGCCCAACGCTCACCCAGATGCCGGCCTGCAGGAGGGTTGCCACGACCAGCACGTTCCACTGCAGCGATCGGAGGTTCTCCGGAAGTGTGAGCACGACGGTGCCCAAGTACGCGGACAGGATGAAGAGGTAGATCAGCTTCGTCTTGCGCAGAGATCCGACGACGACATCGTCGATGATCGTATGCGTGCCTCTCGCGAGGCGCTGGATGCGTACGATGAGCACCTGTTCGACGAGGCGCAGCACGAGGAGAGCTCCAACCGCGACGCCAAGCGCGATTAGCCAGGTTTTGATGTCGTTGCCGTAAAAGACGTTGGTGAGATCAAGCACGCCCGTCATTTGCAATGCGATCGCGGACGGAGCAACCCTCCAGGTGGTCATTGACCATGCCCATGGCCTGCATGAAGGCATAGACGGTCGTCGGGCCCACGAAGGACCATCCGCGGCGTTTGAGCTCCTTGCTCAATGCCGTCGAGGTCGGCGTTTTCGAAAGCTTCTTCAACGCGCCCTGAGTCATCTTACGGGGCCGTTCGCTCCTGGGCGGCACGTGCTCCCAGAAGAAGGCCGAAAGGGAACCGAATTCCTCTTCCATCTCGATTGCGCGCTTCGCGTTGTTGATCGTCGATTCAATCTTCCCACGGTGCCGCACGATGCCGGGATCCTCGAGTAGCCGCTCGACGCTCCTTTGGTTGAACCGCGCCACGCGGTGGTAGTCGAACTCGGCAAACGCCTTTCGAAAATTGTCTCGCTTTCGGAGAATCGTGAGCCAGCTCAGCCCCGACTGAAACCCTTCGAGGCAGATCTTCTCGAAGAGCCGCAGATCGTCGTGGACCGGCCAACCCCACTCCTCGTCGTGATAGATGGCGTAGTCTGGTGTGCTCCCGCACCACCAACAGCGCTGAAGCCCGTCTTCTCCGAGAACCAGCCCTTTCGCCAACCTCACCACGGCGGCGACGGTATCACATCAGTCCTCGATCGAGATCGCCTGCTCGGGGCAGGCGTCGACGGCGTCTTGGGCCGCTTCGCGCAGCTCCTCGGGCGGGTTTTCGTTCAGCACCACGAGGCTGCCGTCTGGCGCGAAGTCGAACAGCTCTGGGGCAGCGCCGCGGCACTGCGCATGGAGCTTGCAGCGGCTCCGGTCGAATACGATTTTCATGGCTTACCTCTTCTCATGTCAGTCTTTGTTGCGGCACATCTCGGCCATGCGCCCAAATGAATCCATCAATCGCGCCTTCATCGGCGCGTCCAGCGAAGTCTTCTCGAGCGCGTGATCCATGCACAAGAGCCACTGGTCGCGCTCGGACGCCCCGATGGAGAACGGCCGATGTGCCAGCGGGATGATCACGCGGCCGAACCGCTCTTGGTAACGCTGGGGGCCCCCCATCCACCCGATGAGGAAGGTGCCGAGCTTGTCGGTCATTTCCGAAAGGTCGCCCTTGTGCATCGCACGAATCGGCGCCGCCTCTGGAAGCGTGTCCATGAGTGCGTAGAAGTCCGCTACGAGCTGCCGGACCCCTTGGTCACCGCCAAGAAGCTCGTACGGTGTCTTTTCTTCTGCGGCTTCGGGAGCCACGGCGACCTCCTTAGTCGCGAGGTTCTAGCACTGCGGGGAACTTCGAGAGTCCACGCGTGAAAGACGACGACACGTATTCGACGTCCTTGCCCTCCGGAATTCGGATCGCTTTGACCCGCTGGGTCATTTCCTCGAGCGACAGACGTACCTCCAAGCGCGCCAACGACGAGCCCAAGCAGAAGTGCGGGCCGAGGCCAAACGACAGGTGGCGCGCCTCCTTCAAGAAATCACGGTAGATGTTGAACTCGTGCGGATTGCTGAACTTCCGCGGGTCGCGGTTGGCGGCGGGGTAGGTGAGTCCCACTTGCTGGCCTTCCTTGATGACCTTCCCGTGCATCTCGTAGTCGCGCGTCGCCGTGCGGTACATGTTCACGAACGGGCAGACCCAGCGAATGATCTCTTCGACCGCGTTCGGGATGAGCGACGGATCCTCGGAGAGAGCATCGTACTGCTTGGGGTCGAGCGAGAGTTGATGCAGGCCGCCAGCAATTGCGCTTCGCGTCGTCTCCGCGCCGCCCACGTTGAGCAGCACGTGCTCGAAGAGGAGCTGTGATTCGTCGAGCTTCTCTCCGTTGATCTCCGCGTTCATCCAAATCGTGAGCAGGTCGCTGCCGGTACAGCCGTCGCGCATGCGACGCTGATACATCTCTTCGTGGTGCATGCAGAAGCTCTCGAATGCTTCGTTGACCTCGTCGGTCACGTACTCTGGTCCGCAGCCACCCATCATGATCGCGTTGATCCAGCTCATCACCGAGGCTCGCTTCTCCTCGGGGATGTCGAGCATGTCGGCGATCAAGCGGGAGGGAAGGGCCCCGGCCAAGTCCTCCACGATCTCGACTTCGTCCTTTTGGAGCATCGTCCCGACGAGCTCGACTACAATCTCGCGTGCGCGATCTTCCATCTTGCGCATCTGACGAGGCGTGAAACCCGACGAGACCAGCGCCCGCTGCTTGCTGTGCTGTTCCCCATCCTGGTAGATCATCCCCGGGTCGGGAGGGATGTTCGGACGAATGCCTTCGCCGTTGATGAAGGTCTCGGTGTCGCGCTCAATCGTGACGATGTCGTCGTAGCGGAAGACCTCCCAGACGCCGTTCGTTTCGTCGAAGCGAATCGGTTCGTGCTCGAGGAAGTAATCGTACATCTCGTACGGGTTGTCGTGCGTCGAGGGAGCGCAGAAATCGATGTTCTGGAACTTCACGGGGCACTTGTTTTCCACAGGATCCTCCAAAGATATCCGTCGGCTCGGATATAAGTTTACTCTCTGTAAACTAAGGCTAGTTTAGAACAAGTTCTACTTCGGTCAAGTCCAAAGGATGCCGGAGACTTAACGATGACAATCCAATGAGCGTTGGCGTCGGTGACAAGACGGAGCAATCGCTCCGGACGCGCGCGGCGCATCCGCTGTCTCTAGACCTTCCGCGCCATGATCGCCCAAGTGCTCGACGGCATCCACACGCCATCCTCTCGCAAGTACGGCTCCATCAGCTCGTGCAAGTCCCTCCGAACGTCGGGTAGCTTCTGCTGACCGAGATCGCTTGCTTCGCGGATGATTTCGCCCGAGGGGCCGACCAGGAGCTGGTAGTCGATCGCCTCGTCGATATCGCGGCCGATGCAGACGTCGGCATCGATCCGCTTGAAGAGCTCGACGTGGGGGAATCCTGCAGCCTCGAGCATGGCGCGATCGGTTTCTTCGCTCGCCATCGAAAACGGTCCCGGTCCGCAGGTGGAAGCGCTATCACCCGGCGGAGGCAGGTGCCGGAGCGCGACTTCCTTGGCAGCGCCCCAGCAGGGATTATCCGCGAGCGAGCGCCACACGATCAGGCACACCTTGCCGCCGGGCTTGAGCGTCCGGTTGGCGTTTCGGAGCGCGCGAACCGCGCTTTGAAAGAACATCACGCCGAATCGCGAGTACACGACGTCGAAGTAGCTCTCCGGCAGGTCACAAACCTGCGCGTCGCCAATCTCGTAACGCACGTTGGTCGCTCCCGCTGCATCGCGTTCCTGGTTCGCGATCTCGAGGAACGCGTCGGTACAGTCGATCCCGACCACCTCGCCAGCCGGCCCCACGATTTGCGCGATTTCGAGCGCAGTTTCGCCGAACCCACAACCGATATCGAGGACCTTGTCGCCTTCTTGGATGCCGAAGTCCGCGTAGGCGATGTCGCTGTGGATTTTGCCATTTCCCGAAAGCAGATGTCGAAACCGAATCCACTTCGGCGTCAGAATCTCATTCCAACACTCGACGAACCCAAGATTGTCAGCGGCGATTTCACTCATGGCCGAAGCATACCACTTGCCGTGCATGGGTACTCGGGATGTCGGTCCGTCCGGCGCAAGCTAAGCACCGAGCAGCGCGATCGCCGTTCCGACTGCCGCAAGCAGGCCGAGCAGCACGACAAGTGTGATCCAAAGCCTCGTGCTCACCGGATCAGAAGGCTTCTCGGTCATCGCTCAATCCGCGGGGCTGGTTGCTTCGTCGGTGCTCAGGAACACCTCGTGAATCGTCAACTCGTTCGGGCCGCGGAACATTTCCTTCGGGGGCCGATTGCGGTGGGCTTCGGCGAACTCCGGGCTCGTCGTCCATGCTACGAAGTCGTCGAACGACCGCCACCAGGTCTTCACCTCGTAGTAACCGCTGCCAGCCGGGCCACCTGTCCATTCACCGGTCTGATGGTCGAGCTTCATCGGCCTCGGGCGGTGGACTTCGTTTCGCAGGAAGCCTTTTGCTTGGTCCACGAGATGAACGCGCTTGCGGAAGCGGTCCTCGAAATCGATCTCATAGCCTTCGGCTACCGGGATACGGTTCGTCACGCAAATCATGAAGGAAGCATACCCGCGCTTCCCGTCGCGTGCAGGTGGCGCTAGAAGCATCTCATGGACCTCACGAAACCACGCGTTGTCATCGTCGGCGGCGGGTTCGCTGGGATTGCCGCCACTCGAGCCTTGCGCCGGGCAGAGGCCAACATCGTCGTGATTGACCGGCACAACCACCATTTGTTCCAGCCGCTGCTCTACCAGGTGGCGACGGCGGCCCTCCACCCCGGAACGATTGCGGCGCCGATTCGAGGCGTGGTCAGCGGTCAGAAGAACTGCCGCGTCCTGATGAACGAGGTCGAGGATGTCGATCTCGAAGAGCAGACCGTCATGCTCGGCGGTGAGCCCTACAGCTACGACTACCTCGTCGTCGCAGCCGGCTTTGAAACCAACTACTTCGGCAACGATGCATGGAAGGAGCACGCGCCGGGTCTCAAGACGATCGACGAAGCGACCGACATCCGAGCCCGGTTCCTACTCGCCTTCGAGCAGGCAGAGTTCGAGCAGGACAAATCGGCGAAACGGGCCGCGTTGACGTTCGCCATCGTCGGAGCGGGGCCGACGGGTGTCGAGATGGCGGGCGCCCTTGCAGAGATTGCCGACAACGTCCGGAAGGATTTCCGCTCCATCGATACGAGAACCACCCGCATCATCGTGCTCGATTTTGCCGACCGCGTGCTCACGTCGTTCCCCGAGGAGCTGTCCGAACGAGCCCGGCGCGACCTCGAAGGCCTGGGGGTGGAGGTCATCCTCAATACGAGAGTTACGGGTGTCGACGAGAACGGCTTGGACGCAGAGACCCCGCAGGGTCTCATTCGAATCGATGCCAACAACGTCTTCTGGGCGGCAGGGGTCAAAGGCTCTGCCCTCACCCAAAAGCTGGGCGCCGAGCTCGATCGATCCGGCAGGGTGCGAGTAGAGACCGATCTGAGTATTCCGGGACATCCGAACGCCTTCGTCGCCGGCGATCTTGCGCTGTCTGTCGACCCGGTGACCGGAACGCCCGTGCCTGCCGTCGCACAAGGCGCCATCCAAGGCGGCAAGTTCGTCGGGCGAACGATTGCATCCGAAATCAAGGCCCAGGGTCGAGGAGAAGCGCCGCCACCGCGCAAGGCGTTTTCCTATCGTGACAAGGGCTCGATGGCGATCATCGGGCGCAACCGCGCGGTCGCGCACCTCGGGAAGCTCCGCTTCGGCGGGTATCTCGCATTTCTCTTATGGGCTTTGGTGCACATTCTTTTCCTCGTCGATTTCCGCCGGAAGCTCGTGGTGTTCGTCGAGTGGGCGTGGCTCTACTTCACCGGCGGACGCGGCGCGCGTCTCATCACCGGTGACGACCGCATGCCCAAGATGATCAAGCCGCCCCCCGACTTTCGAACCGTCGCCCGTGACTCGATACCTGGGAGCGGAGCATCGATCGAACGGCCTGAGGACTATGCTAAGGAGCCGGCGTGACCGATTGGCAGCTCAAAAAGCATCCCGCATTCGGAGGCGTTCGCGGCCCCGTGCTCATCGTGGTCATGGACGGCGTGGGCTGCGGCGCGTCCAACGAGGGAGACGCGGTATGGCTTGCGCGCACGCCGACGCTCGACCGCTTGGCGGAGGTCTCGCTGACCACCCGGCTTCGCGCACATGGCAAGGCGGTCGGGCTCCCGAGTGACGATGACATGGGCAACAGCGAGGTTGGCCACAACGCATTTGGCGCGGGGCGCGTCTTCGACCAGGGCGCCAAGCGCGTGCAGATGGCGATCGACAGCGGCGAGATCTTCGAAGGCGACGAGTGGAAGAAGCTCGTCCGGACGGTGCGCGAGAGTGGCGAGCCCATGCACTTCATCGGCTTGCTGTCGGACGGCAACGTCCACAGCCACATCAAGCATCTCTTTGCAATGCTCCGCCGCTGCAATGAAGAGGGAGTCGACAAAGCGCGCGTGCACATCCTCCTCGACGGCCGCGACGTTCCCGAGACCAGCGCCCTCGACTACGTCGGCGCCCTCGAAAAGGTCCTTCACGACCTGAACGAGCAGGGCGGGCGCGACTATCGCATCGCTTCGGGCGGCGGCCGGATGTTCATGACGATGGACCGGTACGGCGCCGATTGGTCGATGGTCGAGCGCGGTTGGAAGCATCATGTGCTCGGTGAGGGCAGAGGGTTTTCGAGCGCGGCCCAGGCGATTCAGACTCTACGCGACGAGAACCCGGGGATGATCGACCAAGACCTCCTCGGTTTCGTCATCCTCGACGCCAACGGCGAACCCGTCGGTCCGATTCGTGATGGGGCGGCGGTGGTGCTTTTCAACTTCCGCGGCGATCGGGCGCTCGAGCTCACACGCGCCTTCACCGAGCCCGAGCTCAGTGAGTTCGACCGGGGCCCCATTCCAAAGGTCGACTTCGTCGGCATGATGGAATACGACGGCGACCTTCATCTGCCGCGTCACTATCTAGTTCAGCCGCCCACGATCGATCGCACGATGGGGGAGTACCTCGCTCGCAATCAGGTCACCCAGTTCGCCTGCAGTGAAACGCAAAAGTACGGTCACGTCACTTATTTCTGGAACGGCAACCGCTCGGGCATGTTCGACGAGGTGTACGAGCAATACGTCGAGGTGCCGAGCGACGTCATTCCGTTCGAGCAACGCCCTTGGATGAAAGCCGCCGAGATCACCGACGTCACGATCGAGGCTTTGCAACAAGGGGGGCTTCGCCACGCGCGCATCAACTATGCCAACGGCGACATGGTCGGGCACACCGGCAACCTCGATGCGGCGGTCATTGCCGTCGAGGCGGTTGACCTCTCGCTTGCACGCATCATTGCCGTGATCGAGAAGCTCAATGGCGCGCTCATCGTCACGGCGGATCACGGAAACGCCGACGAGATGTTCGAGGTCGACAGGAAGTCGGGCGATTTCAAGCGCGACGCAGCAGGGCACCTCAAGAGCAAGACCAGTCACACGCTCAACGCGGTGCCCTGTTACATCTACACACCCGGCAATGATTCCCTCGCGCTAGATCCCCGCCTCAAGAAACCGGGCATCGCGAACATCGCCGCGACGACGCTTCAGCTCCTCGGCTACGAGCGCCCCGAAGGCTACGAGCCCTCGATTCTCGCTCAGCGGTAACGCAGCCGAAGCTTGATGCCGAGGAAGTCGGCGATCTGCTGTGCGTACGAACGGGGGATCAAGTTCAAGCGGCCTTCGACCACGGCGCGCGCCCGCGCATGCGGCTCGCCTTTGAGCGCGGGCAGCACGATCTGTGTCCACTCGAAGAGTGTCTTGCCATCAGCGCCGTTGAGCGCGAGCGTCAGAACCGGTTCGAGGCGCTTCTGGTAGGCTACCGATGCGGTGCACAGCGCCGCAAACGTTTTCACCAGGCCGTCTTTGCCTACGTCATTGGCCTGCTCGAAGGAGCTTTTGAGAACTTCGAGCTGCCGCGCAACGCGGGCGGGTGCGATCCGCGCGATCGCCGGGAGCGCTTCTGCCGAGGTTTGCACCACCCGCTTGTTCGAGGATGAAACGCCCTTCGCGAACTTGGCGACGAGTGGGACCACGAGCTCGGGCTTTTCGGCGATCACCTCGCTCAGCACACGGGCCGACTGCGTCGCAGCTGTGCGAGGGCCCTCCATCATGGTCTCGCCATGCTCCGCAATCTTCGATTGTGGGCTTTCTTCGTTGAGGATCTTCAGGGCCGCCGCCGCCGCACCCCCGGCCTTCTTGGTCGGCTTTGCCTCCGCCGTTCCCTCTTCTTTCGTACTCGTTTTTTTGGTCGTCATTCGGGTCCTCGAAGTGCTTCAACGATCTGCGGCAGCGAAACTTCGTAGCGCCAGGAGGTGCCTCGGTGCCCGCCGTCGAACTCGTCGTAGCGGACAGGCAATCCCTGCCGCAGCAGCGCGTCCTTGAGCATCCGCGCAGCGAAGTGTAGCCCGTGCTCATCCCTGTTGCCTGCATCAACGTAAATAAGCGACATCCTTTGCAAAGCGGCCGCAGACGCATCGAGTCGACGCAAGGGGTCGTTCTCGAGCCAGCGCGCCCAGACCCCATCGCGGAGCTGGCCGGTCGCCGGGTCGACGGGCAGGTCGGCAAACGGAAAGCCCCCTCCGGACGGGGAATAGGCGGCGGACGCCGCCAGCACGAAAATCGCGTCGAACTGGGTCGCGCTCTGGGGTCCTGACACGGGAACTTCCTTGGCGAAGGCCTCGAGCCCACCCGCGAGATCGAACGCGATCGCCGCGCTCGTCAGCATCGGGCGCATGCTGACCTCGAACGCCGCGTCGCCCGCGTGGCTCCCGAGCACCGAAACCACCTCGGGGCGGTCCATTCCGAGCCGCAATGCACCGAATCCGCCGGACGACCGGCCGACGACCGCGCGCGCCTCACGAGCTGCAATGGTGCTGAATTCTGCATCGACGAAGGGGAAGACCTCGTCGGCCAGGTAGGTCTGATACAGCCCCGAGCCCGCGGAATCGAGGAACTGCGAGCCGCCCCATCGATTGAAGCAATCCGGCAAGACCAAGATCGCCGGCCCGCATTCGCCAGCTGCGACGAGCTTATCGAAGAGCTGTAGGGTGTTCGGCTTCCACGCGCTCCACGCTGCTATCGAATGGTTGGTCGAACCGAAGCCCGCGAGCATCATCACGACGGGGAAACGGCGTGTGCCGTCATACTGCGGCGGCAGGTACACGTAGACGTCGCGCTCGTGTGGATCCCCGAGGGGATTTCCCCGGAGACACGCGCTTTGATGCGATTTGCGAACGACCCGGCCCTTCATCGGTGGTGTTCGCATAGCACATTGCGCCTGCGCTGAGGGGCGCCCGACCCCGTTTTTCGCTACATGCGATCGACGACGCCGATCCCGACGAGGCCGAGGCCGCGTCGGATCTGCCGCGCCGTCATTGCGGTGAGTCCGAGCCGGCTCTCTTTCGTGGAGCCCTCTGCATCGAGCACTGGGCACTCCGCGTAGAAGCCATTGAAGGCGCGTGCGAGCTCGTAGACGTGCTCGCAGATCAGGTGCGGTTGGCTCGTGGCCGCGGCTTGGTGGACGACGTCGGCGAACCGCAGCAGGTGTTTGCCGAGGGTCTTCTCGGTCGGCGATTCGAGCGCGATGGTGGCATCGGCGGCCGCCTCATCCATGTCGAGGCCACCCTTGGCGAAGATGGAAGCGCAGCGCGCGTAGGCGTACTGAAGGTAAGGGCCGGCGTTGCCTTGGAACGAGATCATCTTGTCCCAGTCGAACTGGTAGTCGCTCAATCGGTTCTGGCGAAGGTCGGCATACTTCACGGCGCCGATACCGACGATGCGCGACACCTCGTCCATTTCTTCGGGGCGCACGCGGAGCCGACCTTCGGCGATTCCTTCATCGATGCGCGCCCGGGCACGTTGCTGCGACTCGACGAGCAAGGAGGTCAGGGTGATCACCTGGCCGCTGGCGTCCCTCGTACGGAGCGGCTTTCCGTCGCGCCCGAGAACCGTACCGAAGCCGATGTGTTCGAGCGCCATATCGACGCCGAGGAGCTTCACCAAAGCGAAGAGCTGTTGGAAGTGGAGGCCCTGGCGGTTGTCGACGACGTAGAGCGCGCGGTCGGCGCCGAGCTCGCCTCTCCGGTAGAGAACCGTCGCGATGTCCGTCGTCGAGTAGAGAAAGGCACCATCCTTCTTGCGCACGATGAAAGGGGTCTTCTGCTTGCGCAGGTTCTTGGGCGCGTCGTCGATCTCATTCCAAAAGACGCAAACGGCGCCATCGTCCTCCCGCGCGATTCCCTTGCCGAGGAGATCGTCGACGACGCCAGGAAGGGCGTCGTGGTACGAGCTCTCGCCCAGCCACAGGTCGAAGGACACGTCGAGCTCGTCGTAGACCGCGTCGAGGGCCGTCCGGCTCACCTCGACGAAGTGCTCCCAGAGCTTTCGGTTGTCGGCGTCACCTGTTTGGAGCTTGGCGAGCTCGGCGCGCGCCTGATCGGCAAAACTTTCATCGTCGCCGGCGCGTTCCGACGCGAGCTTGTATACCCGTTCGAGCTCGGCGATCGGGTCCGCTTGGAGCGCTGCTTCCTCGCCCCACTCGCGCATGCCCACGATCAGCAGCCCAAACTGTGTGCCCCAGTCGCCAAGGTGATTGTCGCGCACCACGTCGTGCCCGACGAACGAGAGGATTCGCGAGATCGCGTCGCCGATGATGGTCGATCGAAGGTGCCCGACGTGCATCTGCTTGGCGATGTTCGGGCTCGAGAAATCGACGACGACCTTCTCCACATCATCGATCTCGGGCACACCGTCACGATCGCGGTCCCGGAGCGCCTTGGTGAGCGTCTTGGCAATCCATGCGTCGGAAAGATGGATGTTGACGAAGCCCGGGCCCGCGACCTCGGCCTTCTCAATCGCATCGATGTCGGCCAACGCTGCCGCAATGGGCTGCGCCAGCTCCCGCGGTGGCTTCCCGAGCTCCTTCCCGAGCTTCATTGCGCCGTTGATCTGGAAATCGCCGAACTTCGGGTCGGTGGTCGGCCGCACCAGGGCCGGACGGGGCCCATCGAGGCCGAGCGCCCTCTGAATCGCCTCCGATCCGATGATTTCGAGATACCGCTCGAGCAGCATGGCCCGACCCTTACAAGCCAGCCGCCACCCGCGCCAGCGTCCTCGCCTTGACGAAAAGGCGAGCTGGCCTCAGATTCCATTACAGCTGGCATCCATCAGGGCCGTTGCGCGTAATCCCGCACCTGCTCGAGGGTGACCGCTTCGAACATTGGAGGCTGACGTGGCGCAAGCAATCAACCGCTACCGTGCGGATCTCAGGGATTTCCGCTTTCTCTTCTTCGAGCAGTTCGATCTGCCTGCAGTGCTCGGCAAAGAGCCTTTTGAGGAGTGGGGGACCGAAGAGTGCGACATGGTGCTCGACGAGGTCTACCGCCACGTCTGCGAAGTGACCGGTCCGCTCAACGGCTCAGGCGACGCGCAAGGTTGTCGTATCGAGGACGGCCGCGTCATCACCCCGGATGGATTCAAGGGCGCCTGGGACAAGACCTGGGAAGCCGGTTGGCGCACCATATCGTCGCCCAGCCGCTGGGGCGGCCAAGATGCACCATCGATGCTCGGCTCGTTCGTCGAAGAGATGATGTGCGGCGCGAACACGGCGTTCACCATGTACACCGGCCTCACGCTGACCGCCGCGGAGCTGATCATGGAGTTCGGAACCGAGGAGCAGAAGCAAAAGTACGTGCCGAAGATGATGAGCGGCGAATGGACCGGCACCATGTGTCTTACCGAGCCGCACGCCGGCTCGGATGTCGGCTCGGCGTCGAGCGCTGCCACCCGGAACGATGACGGCACCTACAACATCCAAGGCACCAAGATCTTCATCAGCGCTGGCGACAACGATCTCGGCACGAATGTCATCCATCTGGTTCTGGCGCGGATCGAAGGCGCAGAGGCTGGCACCAAGGGCCTTTCGCTCTTCCTCGTTCCGCGTGTGCGCATCAATGAGGACGGATCGCTCGGCGAGCTGAACGATGTCGCGGTTCCGTCGATCGAGCACAAGATGGGCATCAATGCCTCCGCCACCTGTGTCATGCAGTTCGGCGATGAAGGTGGGTGTCTCGGCGAGGTCGTCGGAGGCGTCGAGCATCAAGGCATCCGCCAGATGTTCCACATGATGAACGCCGCGCGCATCGGCGTCGGCATTCAGGGGCTCTCAGTCGCGTCGGCGGCCTACCTCAGCGCCCTCGAATACGCCCGCGAGCGCAAGCAGGGCGCCAGCATCAAGCAGTTCAAGGACGCCAATGCACCACGCGTCCCCATCCTCGATCATCCAAACATCCGTCGGGATCTCTTGGCGATGAAGGCGCGGGTCGAAGGTATTCGCGCACTCGTCATGAAGCTCTCGAACCACGGTGACCGGCTTCGCGCGACGCAGGGCAAGGACGACGAGTCCGAGGCGTACCACAAGGGTCAGGTCGATCTGCTGACGCCGCTCGTCAAAGCCTACGGCACCGACGCTGCGTTCGATGTATCTAGCAAGGCGATCCAGGTGCACGGCGGGCACGGCTACCTCAAGGACCATCCGGTCGAGCAGTACTGCCGCGACGCGAAGATCTTCCAGATTTACGAAGGCACCAACTTCATCCAGTCGATGGACCTGGTCAGTCGAAAGCTCGGTCAGGCCGGCGGTGCCAACACCCAGGCCTTCCTGATGGACATCCAGAAGTTCATCAATGAGAACAAGGGCACGCCGGAGCTCTCCGATGCGATCAAGCACCTCCAAGGAGCGCACGAAGCAGTGGCCGCATCGGTCATGCAGTTCATCGGTTGGTTCAAGGGCGGCAAGCTCGAGCACATCCCGCTCGCAGCCGAGGACTTCCTCACGATCATGAGCGAGCTTGCCGTGGGCTGGCTGCTTCTCGATCAGGCGTCCATCGCCCTTCGGAAGCTCCCGGAGACCTCCGAGACCCACCCGGACCACGCCTTCTACACCGGCAAGAAGTTTGCTGCGCTTTACTTCGCCAACAACGTGCTCACGACGCTTCCGAGCCGCGTGCAGCGACTGAGCGAGATCGATACGCTCCCGGTCGAGATTCCGGACGAAGCGTTCGCGACCGTCTAATCGGACCGAACGACCGATTCGCCAGGCCTAGGCGCTTAGCGCTTGGCCTGGCAATCGGGGCACACCCCGTAGAGCTCGAGCTTGTGGCGTACGAGCTTAAACCCGTGCTTGGCGGCGACCTGGTGTTGCAGGCCCTCGATGTCGTCGTCCTCGAACTCGATGATCTTCTCGCACTCCACGCAGATCAGATGGTCGTGGTGTTCGTCGGACCACGCCACCTCGTAGCGCGAGACGCCGTCGCCGAAATGACGTTCGAACGCGAGCCCGCACTCCTTGAGAAGCTTGAGGGTCCGATAGACGGTGGCGTACCCGATCTTGGGCTCTTTCACGCGGACCTGGTCGAGAAGATCTTCGATCGAGAGGTGCCCGTCGCTCGCGAAGAACATCTCGGTGACAACCCGCCGTTGCTCCGTCGAACGTAGGCCGTGGCGGCCCATGTAGTCGTTCAGTCGAGCGCGCAATTGCTCGATGTCGTGTTCGGCGGTCACTCCCATTCGCAGTCTATACCCTAACCGTTCCTAAGGTAACATCCCGAACTTGTCCATCCCTGCGGAAAACGAGGAAGTAGCTCGCGCGCGTTTCGCTCGGGCGATCCGGCTCTCGCCAACGCTCGTCGCGATCGTTCTCGCCGCTCTCTGGTTGGCCGGGGCGCCCGCCGATGTTGCCGACCTCCGGTTCAGCGCGCCGCTCGTTGCGCAACCGGGGAGCTCGATTGGTTTGCGGGCTTGGCAGATCGATCGAGACGAGGAGGGATACCCAGTCGTCCTCGCACCCGCAGTCGAGGTCGAGCTTCGCACAGGTGCAGGATTGCTGGTCGGGAGTACGGCGCTTTCGCGGTCGCAGGTCCAGGGCGCAGAGGGCACCCTCGAAATCCCGGCCGACCTCGACGGTCAGTTCTCCCTGATCGCGAGCGCTGAGATCGACGGTCGCGCGCTCAGCGTCGAGCGTGCGCTGTACGTACGCCCCGACATCGACTCGCGTTTGCCAGCGGGCCGGGAGGTCAATGCGTTCCAAGCTTATGAGCTCGGACCGATGCGAGTCGCCGATTCAAAGCGCGGCCCGGCGATCCTCGACCCGCGGGTCGTGGAGGGTGTCTGCGTCCCTGATCTGCAGTGCACCCTCCTCGTGTGGGTTGGCGATTGGCAGGGGCGTGTGCGGGCCCGTTCACTTGCGGGCGTCCACGTCGAGCCCGACACCGCGTGGGTGTCGGGCGGCTTCGCGCGGCTTGGTTTGGTCGTGCGCGGGCAGGAAGGTCGCGCATCGATCGAAGCGCTTGGCGACGATGGCGTCGTCCTCGCCGCGCGAGACCTGCGGCTCCCAGTGCTGCCTGGTGGGCTCCTCGCCCGCGCGTCGGCCGACGGCGGCTCGGTTCGACTCGAATGGGAGGCGCTCGGTGGGCCGCGACCGGTCTTGATCGACATCTTTAGCGAGCATCGCTGGACCCATGCGCGCTCGCTTGCGCCCGGGGACGAAAGCCTCGGCCCGCTGCCTCCGGGGGTTTGGCGGCTTCAGGTCCGCGCAGACCTCTTCTCCGACAACACCGCCGGGGTCACCTTCGTGGTGGTCACAACCCCGCCGGGGCGCGACCCGCTTCCTTTCGCGGCCAATGCGGTTCTCGCCAAGGCAGACCGTGACGGTTTGGATCCATTGGCGATGTCGATCCTCGGCGGGGCCTTCGCCGGGAGCGCCAGCGACGCGCTCGACGCACTGTTTGCCGTTCCTAGCTTCGGCGCAGTCCCCATGGGTCCGGGCGTCAGCACGACGGTCCGTGTGGATGAGGCGTTGGCCATCGCCCAGGAGCGCCGCCGCTGGTGGGCGGCCGGGGTGATCCTGCTGCTCGGTCTCGTCGTCAGCATGCTGCTGCTCCGCGCGGAGGTCCGGGCGCAAGAGGAGGCCCGCCAGCTCCTCCAAGACCTAGGCGACGGCTCGGAGCCCCCGTCGCGCTCCACCTTCGGGCGCGGCTTGTGGGCGTTCGTGCTCCTGGTGTTCGTGCTGATGGCGGTGCTCGCACTCTCTAAACGTTGGTTTTGACTGTCGTTTGCGCGGCTCCCCGGGGCGACCTAGATTGCAGCCGTGCTCGACTCGGTTTTGAAAAAGGTGTTTGGCACCAAACACCAGCGCGAAGTGAAGCGCATGCAGCCCATGGTGTCGGCGATCTCGGCGCTCGAGCCCGAGATACAGAAGTTGTCCGACGCACAGCTCCGCGGAAAGACCGCTGACTTCCGGCAGCAGCTCGACAACGGTGCGCCGCTCGACGACTTGATGATCCCAGCGTACGCGGTGGCCCGCGAAGCCGCCAAGCGCGTGCTCGGCATGCGGCACTATGACGTGCAGCTCGTTGGCGGTATCGTCCTTCACCAGGGCAAGATCGCAGAGATGAAGACCGGCGAGGGTAAGACCCTCGTCGCAACGCTCCCCTGCTACCTCAACGGGCTCGAAGGCAAGGGCGTCCACGTGGTCACCGTCAACGACTACCTCGCGTCTCGCGATGCCGAGTGGATGGGCAAGCTCTACGGCTTTCTCGGGCTGAGCACCGGCGTGGTCGTTCCCGGGCAGAGCAATGCGGTCAAGAAGCGCGCGTACAACTGCGACGTTACGTACGGGCAGAACAACGAGTTCGGCTTCGACTACATGCGCGACAACATGAAGTTCAGCATCTACGACTACGTGCAGCGTGATCTGAACTACGCGATTGTCGATGAGGTCGACTCGATTTTGATCGACGAGGCGCGAACGCCCCTCATCATCAGCGGCCCGGGCGAAACGGCGAGCGAGAAGTACCAGCAGATCAACGAGATCATTCCGCGCCTTCGCGTCGAAGAACACTACGACCTCGACGAGAAGAACCGAAGTGTGACGCTGACGGAAGAAGGCATGGAGAGTGCCCAAGAGCTTCTCGCAGCTCGCGGCTTGCTCGGAGGGGATGGGGCGAATCTCTACGACCCTGTAAACCTCGAGACGCTCCACATCTTGCAGCAATGCCTCCGTGCGCATGCCCTCTACAATCGGGACCAGCACTACATGGTCGCAGATGATGGCAAGGTGATGATCATCGACGAGTTCACGGGCCGCGCCCTGCCGGGCCGGCGCTGGTCGGATGGGCTTCACCAGGCCGTCGAGGCCAAGGAGCGCGTCCCAATCCAAAGCGAGAATCTCACGCTCGCCACGATCTCCTTTCAGAACCTGTTCCGTCTCTACCGCAAGCTCTCGGGCATGACCGGTACCGCCGACACCGAGGCGACGGAGTTTCACAACATCTACGAGCTCGATGTCGTGGTCATTCCGACCAACAAGCCGATCATGCGCGACGACGCCGAGGACCTGATCTACAAGAGCGAGCGCGAGAAGTTCAAAGCGATCTGCGAGGAGATCGAGGTTTCGCACAAAGCCGGGCAGCCCGTGCTCGTCGGCACCACGAGCGTCGAAAAATCCGACGCGGTGGCCCACTTCCTCAATCGTCGGAGCATTCCGCACAACGTGCTCAACGCCAAGCAGCACGAGCGAGAGGCATACGTCGTTGCCCAGGCCGGCACACCGGGCGCCGTGACGGTTGCCACCAACATGGCCGGCCGAGGCACCGACATCGTGCTCGGGGGCAACCCGGAGATGCTCGCCCGCATGGAGGTGCTAGAGAAATCGCCGGAAGAAGTGCTGTCCGATCCTGCGCTTCGTGACGCCGCGGTCGCCAAGGCGACGGAGCACTTCATCACGAAGTGCAAGCAAGACGCACAGCGGGTGAAGGACGCCGGTGGCCTTCGCATCATCGGAACCGAGCGCCACGAGTCGCGCCGCATCGACAACCAGCTTCGCGGTCGTTCCGGACGTCAGGGCGATCCAGGTGCGTCACGGTTCTTCCTCTCGCTCGAGGACGATCTCATGCGTATCTTTGCGGGTGAGCGCGTGCAGGCCATGATGGACCGCCTCGGGATGGAAGAAGACATTCCGATTGAGCACCGCTGGGTCACCCGTGCCGTCGAGAACGCCCAAAAGAAGGTCGAAGAGCGGAACTTCGACATTCGCAAACACTTGCTCGAGTACGACGACGTGATGAACCAGCAGCGCAAGAGCATGTACGCGCTGCGCAAGCAGGTGCTCCGTGGTGAGTACCGCAGCGTCCCGACGGACGAAGAGCGCAAGGCCGGCGTCGAGCCCCAGCCGTTCGTCGACGAGGTCGACAGCGAGCTCGTCGCGCGGGTCGCCAAAGTCCTCGAGAACATGGTGAAGTTTCACTCGTATCCGTTGCCGGACGCGGGTCTGACCCAGGAAGACGTACCTGCGCACCGCAAGCGCGCCGCCGAGTCCGATCTGGCATCGCTGACCGACGTACGGGTGGAACCGCTCGAAAAGGACCTCTACCTGTGGTTCGGCTGCGTCGTCCCACTCGACGAGTTCCGAAAGGACCCTGTTGGAGCGTACAAGCGCGTCGAGGAAGCGGTTGGCATGTCGCTTTCCGAGCAGAAGGAGCGCCTGCTCGATCTGGTCGATGAAATCGTCGTGACGATGACCGAGCACGCCTGCCCGCCCGGCAAACACTACGAGGACTGGGACCTCGACGGGCTCGAGCGCGCCTATAAAGAGCAGTTTGGGATCGCAGCGACCGGCATCCGCGAGATCACCGATCGCGACGAGCTTCTCGCCAAGCTCTTCGCCGATGCCGAGGCAGTCCTGGTTCGCAAGGAAGAGGAGTTCGGCACGGAAAACTTCCTCCGGCTCTTCCGCGATCTCTATCTTCAGGAGATCGACAAGCAGTGGATGGACCACCTGCAAGCGATGGATCACCTCCGGGACGGCATTGGGCTCCGCGGTTACGGCCAGCGTGATCCGAAGAAGGAGTACCAGCGCGAAGGTTTCGACATGTTCCTCGAGATGGTGCAGAGCGTGAAATCCTCCGTGACCGTGTCGATGTTCACCGTCGAGCGCGCTGGCGAGGAAGAGCTCCGGCAACTCGAAGAGCGTCGCCGCCAGGCCGTCGAGAGGCGCCAACGTCAGATTCGCGCGACCCATCAAGGCGAGGGCGGGCCAGAGGGAGGCCGTCAGCAGCAGCCTGGGTTGAGCCGTCGTCAGCGTCGGGCGGCGGCCGCGCGAGATCGTCGAGCCGGCTCGGGGGCGGGAGCGCCGCCTCCACCGCAGGCCGCTGCGCAGCAAGCGACCGTCATGCGAGAGCGTCCCAAGCTCGGCCGGAACGACCCGTGCTACTGCGGAAGCGGCAAGAAATACAAGAACTGCCACTATCGCGAAGACCAGGCCGCAGCCTCGCCGCAATAAGATCCATCTGGTAATAGGCACGCCATGAGCGGACGGGTGAAGGGGTTTCGCTTCGCTGGCGTGCACGGCGGAGTCAAGAAGGGCGACGCGCTCGACATGGGGTTGATCGCCGCGGAGCAACCGGTGACCGCCGCGGGCGTCTTCACGATGAACCGCGTTCGCGCGGCGCCTGTCGTGATCAGCGAACGCAGGCTTCTCGGAGGTTCGTGTCAGGCGGTGCTCGTCAACAGCGGCAACGCGAACGCGTGCACCGGGAGGCAAGGCCGCGAAGCTGCGCTCGCTTTGACCCGCGCCACGGCGGCGGTGTTGGGCGTTCCGCAGGCCCTGGTCGTCCCCGCGTCCACGGGGGTCATCGGGGTGCAGCTGCCAGGCGAGAAGATGATGGCCGCGATCGCCCCACTGGTCGATGATCTGTCGGAGGCCGGCGCTGCGCGCTTCTCCCGCGCGATCATGACGACCGACCGGGGTCCGAAGGTCGCTCGTGCCGAAGTCAAAGTAGGTTGGACGAAGTGCCATATCCTCGGCGTCGCCAAAGGTGCCGGGATGATCCACCCGAACATGGCGACCACCCTGGGTTTCGTCACGACCGATATATCGATCAATCGAACGACGCTTCGCCGCATGTTGGTCCGCGCCGCCGAACAGACATTCAACCGGGTGACTGTCGACGGCGACACCAGCACCAACGACTCGATCTATGCGTTGGCCTCAGGTGCGGCGACGGAGCGGCCGGTCGTCGAGAAGAGCGCCGCCGGCGGCAAGTTCGCAGATGCGCTCACCGAGGTGCTAGAAACGCTCGCGAAGAAGATCGTGGCCGACGGCGAGGGGGCGGAGCACCTGGTGCGAATCGAGGTTCAGGGCGCGAAGTCGGATGGAGACGCCGTCCAGATCGCCCGCACGATCGCCTCTTCTCAGCTCGTCAAGACGGCGCTCCATGGTTGCGATCCCAACTGGGGCCGGATCCTCGCCGCAGCGGGGCGATCGGGTGCAGGTTTCAATCCTGATCACGTCTCGGTGAAGATCGGGCAGGTCTCGATTTTCGAGGACGGGGTCCCGGTAATGACCGCGAAAACCGAAGCGAAAGCCGCCAGCGCGATGAAGCGTCGTGAGTACGCGATCAACGTGGTGGTCGGACGCGGGCGTGGCCTCGGTCATTATTGGACCTGCGACCTCGGTCACGAGTACGTTCGGATCAACGCCGACTATCGGACGTGATCCAAACCCATGCTGCGCAAAACCATTCTTCTTTGTACATCGCTGCTCACGCTCCATGCGACGGCGGTTGCCGACCAAAACGACCAAGCTCCCTCGGAAGGACAAGCGGCCCCGGCGTCGCCCAAACCTCTGTGCACTCGAAGCGAGAAGCTCGAGAAGGTGGCCCAGATCCTAGCGGATCTGCAGTACATCCCGCCGTCCTCGGAGCTCATTCAAACCGCGCGCGAGGAAGGGGTCGATGCGAACCCCGTTTATGCGAAGTTCGGGGTGACTGGGGAAGTGGCGAGCTTCAAGGCTTGGGTCGAGGACCTCATCGAGACCGCGGACGCGCCTTTGATCTGCGGGCGCGCGAGCTCAGGTGAGCGGGTGGTGCTCGTTGCCGCGGTGAGGGCCGGGGCGCTCACGCCCGCCGGAAAGAACCGTCTTCATGCCGAGGTGATCGAGGATTTCCGCGATCCATATCTGATGGTGCGCGATGCATCCGGTGAGTCTCGGCGAATCGCCGTCGATGGGGAGGCTTACGGATCGACGCTCACGCTTCCGGTCGAGTGGGGGCGACCGCTGTTCGTGCAGTTGGTCGCGACCGGTCCGAACGGGCCGCGCCCGGTGGCAGAGCGCTGGATCGGCAAGATGCCGCAGCATGAGCCGATTCAGGGAGGCTCCCAGTCCCCCGAGGCCTGGTTGATGCAGATTCGGCGCGCCAGCGGGTCACAGACGGTCCGCACGAACCGGCTGCTCAGCAAAGAGGCGACCAGCCATGCGCAGAACGTCTGCGACTCGGGCAAGCTGGGCCACGAGCTCGATCCGGATGGCGACCCTGAGGCGCGCTTGCTGAAGCGCGGGATTCAGGCTCGCGTCGTCGGCGAGGCGGTCGCCAGGGCGCGAACGATGCGCGAGGCGCTTCGTGCGATCGAAGACAGCCCGAGTCACCGCATGACGGTGACGGATTCGCGCTTCACCGACGCCGGTTTTGGCGAAGCCAAGGACGACAAGGGTCGAACTTGCGCCGTCGTGTTGCTCGCATCCTGGCCGCGCAAAGCCCCGTAAAACGACTTCGTCGCCACGGGGCTCACGCCCCGCAGGGCTCAGCCCGACGCTTTGGCGCGCTTCGACGCGGTTTGGTATGCCGCGACGAACACTTGCGCGAGGGCGAGGCCGGCTAAGACCGTTCCCACGGCCCCGGTAAGCAGTGCGGCGATGGTTGGCCCTTCGAGGCTCGGCGCTTGGCCCGAAAGCGGCCAAACCTCGCCGGCGACCAGCACGCCCACGTAAATGGCGTAGAGCACCAAGAGCGCCCCTGCCCAAACATGTGCGCCGCCGCGGGTGCTGCTGTCCATGAACGCCATCAACGAGAGCAGTGCCAAGAGCCCAAAGACCATTTGCGTGATCGCTGGCGCCCAGGATTGCCAGTGGCCCTCGAGCATGACGAGGCTTTCGTGGCCTCCGGAAACGACGAACCAGGCTCCGAGTGCCGTCACGCCGAGAGCGACGGAAAAGCGCGAGAGCCGCGCGCCCCGGTAGTAGGCCCGGAACAGAAGGGCGCCGCTCAGCAGTATGGTCGCCCCTGCGAGGATGATTCCTTCGGGCTCCAAGTCGTGCACGGCTTGCTGCCAGAGCGCGACGCCCGTGGCGACCGCCCCGACTAACACGAGTGAGATGGCGCGTGCTCGGTACGACATCGGCGTGAGGGCCAATGTGGCCATCATGATGAGCAGGGCAGCCGAGACGAATGTCAGCGGATGGATGCCGCCCACCAAGGCCGCGGCTACCAGTCCGATCGCGCTCAGTGCAACGGCAACGACGCGAAGCGCCTTCGACCCCGGGCTCGAAGGCCTCATCTGTTCGCGGAGCAGATCCGACGCGAGAATGGGCGGTCCGGGCGGCACCTGCATCTGGGGGAGGCTCGTGTCGCGGTCGGGAACGGAGAGTCGCGGCTGCTCGGCTAAGGGCCCCTCCGGCGTGGCTCCGCCGGTCACCGCGCGGAGCTCTTGCTCCGAGAGGCTATCTTCCTTTCGCCGGTGCAGCGGCAAGACGGGAGCTGGTTCGCTCAGCTCGCGCTCCCGTACGCCCGTCCGGTGGACGTCGGTCAGGTCGGCGTCGGATGGCTTCGCGTCTGCGGGGTCGGACAATGCGACGACCGCCATCGCGCGGGCCGAGGTCGCGGTCCCCGCGCTGGGCGGGAACGCGCTGCCGCGCGGCTGGGGCGCGGCCAGCACACCGCTAGGGCGGAGCTCGCGTGCGATCGGCACGACAGGCTTGGCGCCAGGGACCGGCTCGCCGCAGGTTCCGCAGAAAGCGTCCGTCCTCACGACCTTAGCGTTGCAGTTTTTGCACGTTGGCATCGGGTCCGGTCTTTCCGGTCTTCCGATCATACGCGGGACTTGCCGCCAACTTCAACCTGTAGGGTGGGGGCATGTGTGCAGGGCACCTTGAGGAGGCTCGCTGCGTCCTGGCAGCAAGAGCGTGAGCGAAACCGCGACATGCTGTGCGGGCCCATGACAGAAATGTCCTACCGATAGCCCACTCAGTCCGGAAACCCCTGTCTTTTCGCGCACGGACAAGTTGGCACTGCGATTGCAAAGTACCAAGTCGCTTACTTAAGACCCACGCCGCGCACTTTCCAGCTTGCCCGGCATCCGCGCGGCGATGGGTCGTCTTTTACTCCATAACACTCAGGAAGATTACGGCTTAACTTATTAACTAGCTTAATATTATAGCATCGATTTTTTCGTTTGAAATGGGTCACCTCCGGGTGGCCCATTTGCTTTAAGCCCCGCGCGGGTCGGGCGCTGCGAGCCGGCACAAAATGAAAAACGGCCCAGCCGGATGAGGGCGGGCCGTCGTTGGGGACGTTCAGGAGAGGGCTGAGAAGGGGCGGCGCCCGCGCGTGGTCAGCCGACCGATTCGAGGGCGTCCTTCGCCCAAAGCTTTTGCTTCTTCAGCTGGTGCAGCTCCAGCTCTTCGCTCGGGGTGAGGCTTATCCGGCTGTCGAGGGCTTCGACACGATCGGATAGCTCGGCATGCTTCTTTTCGAGGTGAGATCGCGTGCGATCTTGCGGAATGGTTCGAGCGTGCTGCTTGGACATGTCACCTCCAGGTCATGGACGGGGTTTGAAAGCCAAGCCAATGCGGCCGCACGAGCCGCCACTCGATATATCCTAAGGTTAGTGGGGCGAATGATCAATCCCAGTTTCGGGGATTTGTGCTCGCCTTGTCTACGTTTCTCGAGCGTGAATACTGCGCGCCCGGGAGCGTTCCACAGATTGATGACCTTGAAAGTTGCAGCGGTTCTTGTCTGTTTCACGCTGGTTTCGCCGATCGGTCTTGCGGACGCGCAAAAGAGTGACGCGCTCGATGCTGCCGTGATCGTGGCGTTGGTACAGACCTTCTATGACCAAACGAAGACCTTGCAGGCCGAGTTTGAGCAGACGCGCTACACACGCCTTTACGATCGCTACGATCGCGCGAAAGGCAAAGTCGTATTCAAAAAGCCGGGCATGATGCGCTGGGATTACGCCGAGCCGAACGGGCAGGTGTTTGTCAGCAACGGCAAGAAGCTCTTGATCTACCAGCCGCCCGAGGAAGGCGAAAAGCGCGGCCAGCTCATCGAGCGCGCCCTCGACGATGACCAGCTGCCTTCGGCCTTTTCGTTCCTCACTGGTGGCGGTGACCTCGATAAGGACTTCGAGGTGCGCCTCCTGGAATACGACAACGAGAGCTTCAAGGACGGATACGTCTTGCAGCTCATTCCACGGAAGCCCACACCGAACTACGAACAACTCGTGTTCTACGTGCGAGCGTTCACGAGTGGCGGCAAGCGCGCCGGAGTGGTGCAGCGGGTGCTGATCATCGATTCCGCCGGCAATCGCAACCGATTCGACTTCTCGAAGATCAAGTTCAATCGCGAGGTGTCGGACAAGCGGTTCAGCTACCGTCCACCAAAGGGGACAGAGCGCGTCACGCCCTGAGCGCGTCGATCGCCTGACCGAGCGCGCTTGGGTCGTCCGGTGGCACGAGCCGAACCCGTTTGCCTTCCTGAAGGGCCTCGGGGATCGCGCCGACGCGGGTGGCGACGATCGGGAGTGAACGGGCTCGCGCCTCGAACAAGACGGTCGGCAGACCTTCCTCCGGCCGCGACGGCACGACGATCGCGTCGCACGCTCGAAGTAGCGCTTCCTTGCGCGCGCCAGCGACCCAGCCCTCGAACCGCGCGTCGACTCCGAGGTGTTGGGCGAGCGCCGCTAGCCGACGGCGCTCCGGGCCATCTCCGGCGATGCGGATGTGAACCGGGGTCGCGAGGCTGGCGGCTGCACGAAGGAGTTGGTCGACCCCTTTGACCGGGACGAGCCGCCCCAGGAATAGGAGTGTGAAGCCCTCGATCCCCAGGGCCCGCCGGAGCTCACCGCGCGGCAGGCCGCCGCTGGGCGGTGGCTCGATCGGCATGGGGCCTAGGTGGGCAGCCACCATCGAGCCGTCGAGCCGAGCAGTCTCGAAGAAGCGATCGCGATGACCGGCGCTGAGAAACCAAAAGGCGCTCACACCCGCGGCGATGCGGCGGGCCAGCTGGCGACCGCCGGGCGCCCTGCTGAGCCAGCGAACATCGGTTGCATGGCAGATGCAGAGATGGTCGCGCCCTCCGGCGAGCGTCGAAGCGATCCAACCGCTTGGAATGCACCAGGAGCTGATCAATGCGTCGCAATCGTCGAGGGCGCGCTGGGCAGCCACCCGCGAAGAGGCCAAGAAGCTCGCCGCAGCTGCCCATCGAAGCGGGTGAGCACGCAGGTTCTCCGGTGCACCGGCCTGGTAGAAGGTTTGCTGAAGCCCCCGCGGCCGCGCGTAGGGAACCCAGCGCACCTCAATCCCTGGCCACCGCGGTGGCGGACGGCGAACCGCGGGCTCCGGCGCGAGGACGCGCACGTCGCCACCATGTGCGACGATGCCGCGTGCGAGCGTAAGGAGAAACGCGCCGCTGTGGTCGCCCTCGAAACGCGGAAACCCCGTCGTGACCATGCCGACTCTCATCCTGCGATCACTCCACGGTGACGGTCTTGGCGAGGTTGCGCGGCTGGTCGACGTCGGTGCCCTTGTGGTCGGCGACACAGTATGCATAGAGCTGCAGCGGGACCACCGTCAGGAATGGACTCAACGCCTCGTGTGTGGGGGCGACCTCGACGAACGCGTCGCAAAGCGCTTGCGTCTGGCTGTCCCCGGCGGTCGTCACGCCGATGATCTTCGCCTCGCGCGCGCGCGCCTCCTGAAGGTTGCTGCAGACGCGCTCGTGGTGGCGGTCCTGAGGAGCGAGCACGATGACCGGGACTTGCGCGTCGAGTAGCGCGATTGGCCCGTGCTTCATTTCGCCGGCGGCGTAGCCCTCCGCGTGGACGTAGGAGATCTCTTTGAGCTTGAGCGCGCCTTCGAGCGCCATCGGGAAGCTCAGCCCACGGCCGAGGAAGAGCACGTCGCGCGCGTTCGAGAAGTCGCGGACCATATCTGAGATCGCGTCGTAGGTGGCCTTGAGCCGCTCGTCGATCTGGTGCGGGATTCGCGCCAGCCCCTCGACGATCTCGCCGGCCTCGCCCTCGCTCAGGGTGCCACGGCGGCGCGCGAGCCAGATGCTGAACATCAAGAGGTTGGCGAGCTGGGTCATGAAGCACTTGGTCGACGCGACGCCGATCTCCGGGCCGGCGTGCGTGTAGAAGCTGGCGTCCGCCATGCGCGGGATCGCGCTTCCGTTGACGTTCGCGATCGCCAGGACCTTGGCGCCGCGCTCCTTGGCCTCTTTCGCCGCCATGAGCGTGTCGATGGTTTCGCCCGACTGGCTCACCGCGATGACGAGGTCACCTTCGCCGACGACGGCGTCACGTCCGCGGAACTCGCTTGCGAGCTCTGCGATTGCTGGCACCTGCGCGAGCTCTTCGATCCAGTAGCGCCCGGCGATGGTGGCGTGATGGCTGGTGCCACATGCCAAGAGGATGACGCGGCGGATCGCTTTCGCGTCCGCCTCGCTCAGGCCGATCTCCGCACTCTCGACGTCGGCGCGCTCGCGGTCGAGCCTGCCGCGGAGCGTGTCTTCGAGCGCGCGCGGCTGCTCGAAGATCTCCTTGAGCATGAAGTGCTTGTAGCCGGCTTTCTCCGCCATCACCGGCGACCAAGAGATCTTGCGTGAACGGCGGCTCACTGGTTCGCCGGCGAGGGTCGTCAGCGAAAATCCGTCCGGGTCGAGGACGGCGATCTCACCGTCCTCCATGAAGACCATCTCGTTGGTGTATGGCAATAGGGCCGGTATGTCGCTCGCGCAGTAGGTCGCGTTTCGTGCGACGCCGATGACGAGTGGGGACGAGCTCTTGGCGACGACGATGCGGCGGGGCTCGGCCTCCGATACGACCGCGATGGCATAGGCCCCTTCGACATGTTTGAGCGCGCGGCGAATCGCGGTGACCATATCATGCCCCGCCTTGGTCTCGCGGTGGATCAGGTGGGACACGATCTCGGTGTCGGTGTCGCTGCTGATCGTGAAGCCGCCTTCCTCGAGCTCTGCCCGAAGCTGAAGGTGGTTCTCGATGATGCCGTTGTGAACGACCGCGATTGGGCCAGCCACGTGTGGGTGCGCGTTCACCTCCGAAGGGCGGCCGTGGGTCGCCCAACGAGTGTGCCCGACGCCAACACTTCCGCCGAGCGGTGTTTCCAGGAGCGCCTTTTCTAGGTTCCGGAGCTTGCCGACGGCACGGACGATTCTGATGCCGTTCTGTTCGTGAATGGCAACGCCGGCCGAATCGTACCCGCGATATTCCAGGCGCCGCAGCCCGTCGAGCAGGATTGGCGCAGCCTGCTCGTCACCAACGTACCCGACGATTCCGCACATGATTTGACTTTAGTGGATGGGACCGCGGGGTGCACCTGTTCCGCTGGTTCTCTCGTCTTTGAATCGCGCTTTGACTTCGCCGTCGGGTGACACAACCGTGACCGGGCCGAACTGGCCGAGCGACTGCGCGAAATCGGCTGCCTGACCGACGACCACGACGAGAGCCTCCTTGGGGCGGATGTAGCTTCGGGCGACGTAGTGCGCCTCGGATGCGCTGACTCCGCGGATCCAGTTCCGGTAGTGGTCCCAGTAGTCGCTTGGCAGCCCGAAGGTCCGGAGCTTCAGCACGAGCTCGGCGAGCTTGCCCGGCGTGTCGACTCTCAGCGGAAACGAGTCGCTCAGGTAGCGCTTTGCATTCGTCAGCTCCTGCCCTTCTGCAGGCTTCTGGTTGATGAGCTCGAGGTGCTCGAAAAACGCCCCAATCGCTTCGGTCGTGACCTCGGTGCGAACGGACGAGTACGCGACGAAGGGGCCTATGTCCACGCGCTCGGCAATAGCGCTATATGCGCCGTAGGTCAGGCTGCGCTTCTCGCGGAGGTCCATGAAGAGCCTCGACGCTGCCGAGCCGCCGAGCACCTGATTGGCGACGACCAATGGAATCCATTCGCGTTCCGCGCGTCGCAGCGCCAGGTTCCCCATATAGATGACTGATTGCACCGAGCCAGGGCGGTCCACCACCAGGATCTTGCGATCAGTCGGTTGTGGCGGGTCGGCGTAGTTCGGAACGGCGCGCTTGCCTGCGGCCCATGTGCCAAGTGTCTCTTGCGCGACCTTGGCGACATCGTCCGGGTCGACCTTGCCCGCGACGACCAAGAAGGCGTTTCGGCCCACGAAGTGTGTCCGGTGCCATCGAACCATGTCCTGCCTGCTCACGCGTTTGACGGCCTGCGGGGTCGTATCGACCGTAGCGTACGGGTGCTTCCCGTAGAGAGCTCGATAGAACTCACGGCGGGCGATGTACTGAGGCTCGCGCTCAGAGAGCGACAACCTGTCGAGCTCACGGCGCTTCATCTTGCCAAGCTCCTTGGCGTTGAACGCAGGCTTGCCGGCCACTTCCGCGAGGATGCCCATGACTACTTCGAAGTGCTCCGCCAGTGCGCGCACGCCGATGTACGTGTTCTCCTCATCGGAGCTCGCCCATAGGTCCGCGCCGAGGAACTCGATCTCTTCGGCGATCTCGGCCGCGCTGCGCTTCGTGGTGCCTTCTTTCAACATCTGCGCGACCAGCCCCGACAGCCCGGGGAGCTTGGCGGGGTCCGACTCGGCTCCACTTCGGATCACGAGAGTGGCGTACACGACCGGCAATTGCTCGGCGACGATGGTGTTGACCTGCAAGCCGTTGTCGAGGTCGGCGATCTGAACCGGCGGAAGCGCCAGGTCTTTCGCGGGGGCCGGAGGAGGTGGTAGCTCGCGCTCGGGGGCTGCTTCGGCTTGGGCGTCCTTGGCGGTTTCAGGCTCGGGGGAGTCCTTTGCGCAAGCGGCGAGCAGCGCGACCGCGCTGAGGCACAGGATGGTGAAACGGAAACGAAGCAACATCACTGTCCCTCCTCGGCGGGCGCCTCGCCCGGCAAGACGTCGAGCACCGTACGGTTCGTCACGTCGAAGTACTGTCCCGCAACGCGCTTGATGTCCTCCTCGGTGACGGCGAGGTAGTGGTCGAGCTCGAGCTTGAGAAGGTTGGCGTCGCCATAGTAGAGCTCGAACTCCGCCAGTCGTTGTGATCGGGACATGTTCGACTGAAGCCCAAAGACGAACGCCCCGCTGACTCGGTTCTTGGCCTTCTGGAGCTCGCGCGCGGTCACGCCTTGCTCAGCGATCGCTTGAAGCTCTGCGTAGATGACCTCTTGCGCTGCCCTGGGTTGGTGGCCGCTCGCCATCACGCCCCACGCGCTGAAGAGATCGGGGCCGCGGCGGTCATCGGTTCCAACCGCAACCTCCTGGCAAATCTCTTCGCGCTTCACGAGGCGCTGGTAGAGACGGCTCGACTCGCCGTCGCCAAGCACGAGCGCGAGCATTTCGAGCGCATAGTGATCCGGCGTGCGGCTCGTCGGGATGTGATAGGCGAGGTGAAACGCAGGCAGTGTCGCGTTGGCGTCATACATCGTTTCGGTCTGCTCGGCCGTCTGCTTTACAAGCGCTGGCGCGTCGAAACCAGGTGTCTCGCGCGCGGGGATGTCGCCGAAGTACTCTTTCACCAAAGCCAAGGCATCTTCGGGGGCGAAGTCGCCGCTGATGCTGATGACCGCGTTGTTTGGTGCGTAGTATGTGTTGAAGAAGTCCTGGACGGCTTCGAGGGGCGCGTCGATCAGATCCTGCATGTCGCCGATGGTCGAGTGGGCGTACGGCCAGTAGTCGCCGTACGCGAGCTCGTTGATACGGAGCATGCTGGGGACGTAGGGCTGGTTGTCGATGCGCTGCCGGCGCTCTTCCATCACCGTCATCCGCTGGTTCTCGAAGTTCTCCTGCGTGATCGCCAGTGACCGCATTCGATCGGCTTCGAGCCACAAGCCGAGCGCCAGCTCGTTCGATGGCAGTGTCTCGAAGTAGTTCGTACGGTCGTTGCTCGTGGTGCCGTTCGCGCTGCCGCCTCGGTTGATAATCAAGCTGAAGTGTTCGCCCTTGCCAACGTTCGCCGAGCCTTGAAACATCATGTGTTCGAAAAGGTGGGCGAAACCGGAACGGCCTTGCACCTCGTTGCGCGATCCGACGTTGTAGTATACCGAGACCGCGACCGTCGGGACGGTGTTGTCTTGGTTCATTACGACGCGTAGCCCGTTGTCGAGGGTGGCGCGGCTCACCTGCAAGTTCGAAAGGGCGGTTGCGCCTTGCTCGGCGTCGGCGTGTTCGGCTCCGAACAGCGTCGCGACGGTCACGAGCACCCCCAGTGCTGTTCCCATGAAAACCCGGCTCATGTGACTCCTATCAACAACCAAAGCCCAGAAAAACTTCCAAGTGGCGCTACCACATACGACCAAGAGAGCAAAGCGGTTGACGCGTTGGGGGGTTTTGCGGACACTCACCGGCCCCCATGACCGCCGCCATCCTGTCCATCGGCACCGAGCTCACTCGTGGTGAGCTGATCAACACCAACGCTGCCTGGTTGGGCGAAGAGCTCACCAAGCTCGGTTTCGAAGTAGCCGAGCACGCGACGGTCGACGACGACCTCGATCGAATCGTGACGCTGATACGGCGCTTTTCCGAGCAACATCGCGTCGTCATCGCAACGGGCGGTCTCGGCCCGACCTCCGACGACCTCACCACGGAGGCAGCCGCGAAGGCAGGCGGGGTCGCTCTGCGGCGCGATCAAAGCGTGGTCGAAGGCATTCGGGAGAAGTTCAAGGCGTTCGGGCGCGTCATGCCGGAATCGAACGCGAAGCAAGGCGACTTCCCAGAAGGCGCGGATGTGTTGCCGAACGCGATGGGCACGGCGCCCGGCTTCGCGATGACGCTCGACCGGGCACGCATGTTCTTCGTGCCCGGTGTGCCGCGCGAGATGGAGCACATCTTTCGCGAGTCGATCCTCCCCGCGATCGCTCCGCTTGCTGAACGCCGGACGCATCAGGTTCACATCCGAACGTTTGGCATGACGGAGTCGGGCGTCTCGCAAGCCGTTCGTCATCTCGAGCAGGAGCATGAAGGCCTCACGCTCGGCTACCGCGCCCACTTCCCAGAGATCGAGGTGAAGGTTCACGTGCGTGCCGAGACCGCCCGGGAAGCGACCGAGCGCGCCGAGGCGATCGCCAGCGAGGTGCGGAGGATTCTCGGCGACGCGGTGTTCGGCGGGAAAGAGGATTCATTTGCCGAGGTCGTCGGCGCTGCGCTTCGCGACAAAGGGAAGACCTTGGCCGTGGCCGAATCGTGCACGGGCGGTCAGGTCGGCGAGATGCTCACCCGCATCCCGGGCGCTTCCGACTACCTTCTTCTCGACGCCGTCGTTTATGCAAATAGCGCCAAGGAGGCCGTGCTCGGCGTGAGCACGGACTTGCTTCGCGCACACGGCGCCGTGAGCTCGGAGGCCGCCGCCGCAATGGCGGAGGGCGCCCTCCGTGTGGCAGGCGCCGACATTGCCGTGTCAATCACGGGGATTGCGGGACCTGGCGGGGGCAGCGAAGACAAACCCGTGGGCACCGTTTGGTTCGGCCTAGCGCGCAAAGGGCAGCCGACGGTCACAAAGCACCGGAAGCTCCCATGGGGGCGCGACCGCGTGCAGACCTTGTCGGCCTACGTCGCGCTCGAGCTCGTTCGCCGCGCCGTGTTGGGTCGAGACCTCAACCTCGCCGAACGCTGAGCCTCGCGCACGTCTCCCGGGGGGAGCATCGTGCCGAATGCCTTCCACTTGAAGCGTCGCATGAGTTTGTCGGAGTACTTCTTGAACACGGACTTCTTCACGTAGGTCGCATGTCTTGCCGAGTCCACGTACTCAATGCCGCCGGAGAGATCGGGCCGATCGCTTACTTTTAAGTCGTGGAACTTTGCGGCTCGTTCTGGCCTCTTCGCCTGGTCGAGGATGAAGTTGCACATCATGTCGGCTTGCAGTGTGAAGAAGTCGTACGCGCCGCCGTCGGTCTGGTGTAGCCCGAGGCAGCGCTGCAGCGACGCTGCCACCTTTGCCGCCCGAGCTCCATGACCCCTTTATCGCACGGGCCTGGTCGAGGTAGGGTGTGGCCTTATGCGGGGGCGGGGGCTTCATCGGGCGCCATGCCGTTCGCAAACTTGACTAGTGTAAGGAAGCCGACTAGACGGGTGTTCAGGTAATTCACCGCAAAAGGAATCCGCGCCATGGCCGACTCGAACCGCGAAAAAGCCCTCAATCTAGCCCTTGGAAGTATTGAAAAAGCCTACGGAAAAGGCTCGATCATGCGCTTGGGCGATAACGACGCCAAAATCCGGGTGCCTGTGATTTCGACTGGGGCGATTTCGCTCGACCTCGCTCTCGGCATCGGGGGATACCCGCGGGGCCGCATCGTCGAGATCTATGGCCCGGAGTCGAGCGGCAAGACGACTCTGACCCTCCATGCGATCGCCGAGTGCCAGAAAAAGGGAGGCATCGCGGCTTTTATCGACGCCGAGCACGCGCTCGACCCGAACTACGCCCGCAAGCTCGGAGTCAACGTCGATGAGCTCCTGGTCAGCCAGCCCGACCATGGCGAGCAGGCCCTCGAGATCGCCGACACTCTCGTTCGCTCCGGCGCGGTCGACATCATCGTGATCGACTCGGTGGCGGCCTTGGTGCCTCGCGCCGAGATCGAAGGCGAGATGGGCGACAGCCACGTCGGCCTTCAAGCTCGCTTGATGAGCCAGGCGCTCCGCAAGCTCACCGGCACCGTGCAGAAGAGCAACGCCACGCTCTTCTTCATCAACCAGATTCGCATGAAGATCGGCGTCATGTTCGGCAGCCCGGAGACCACGAGCGGTGGCAACGCGCTCAAGTTCTACGCCTCACAGCGCCTCGACATCCGCCGCATCGGTACGATCAAGGTGGGCGACGCCGCCGTCGGCAACCGCTGCCGCGTGAAGGTCGTGAAAAACAAGATGGCGCCCCCGTTCCGGCTTTGCGAGTTCGATATCCTCTTCGGTCAGGGCATCAGCCGAACCGGCGACGTGCTGGACCTCGGTGTCGAGGCCGGCATCATCAACAAGTCCGGTGCTTGGTACAGCTACGGCGAGGAGCGCGTTGGGCAGGGGCGCGACAACGCGCGCACCTTCCTGGAAGAGCATCCCGACATCCTCGCCGCGGTCGAGCGCAGGCTACTTCAAGAGCACGGTCTCATTGATGAAGACGCTCCTGCCGAAGCGAATGCCGAGCCCAAAGCCGAGCCCGAGGCGCCCGCGCCCATCAAGGGGTCTGCAAGCAAGCGCGCACGCCCGAACTAGTGCGGCTTGGCGTCGATGTCGATGCCCGACTTGTCAACCCTAAAATCGCTCTGCAAAATTGCGATAAGGCCTTGGAATCACACGGGTTTGCGCAAAGGTAAGCGTTGACTTTGGGGCCGCGTTTTGCTATATAGATTACGTGCATGAGGTTTATTGCACGCCCATAGACGATTGGAATTCCACCCGCGCTCCAAGCGCGGGTTTTCGTCGTTTTTGACCCGAAGGAGACTTAGCTCATGAGCTTTAGCGTAGGCGACAAGGCAGTGCACCCGGCGCATGGGGTGGCTGAAATCACGCAAATCGAAGAGCGATTGATCGGCTCCGACAAGATCGATTTCTACATCCTCAAGCTCGTGAACGGAAAGGCGGGCACCATTCGCGTCGCCCTAAACGCCGTGGACCGTGTGGGCCTCCGGCAGGTCATGTCGCGAAAGGCCGCCAAGACGGTCCTCGAGGAGCTCAGCAAGGACGAGATGGCGGTGACTTCCCAGCCGTGGAACCGCCGCTACCGCGAGTACACCGAGATGCTCAAGAGCGGCTCCCCGATCAAGGTCGCCAAGGTCCTCCGCGACCTCGCCAAGGTCCGGTCGGACAAAGGGGAGCTGAGCTACGGCGAAAA
>Ga0209536_100000187_pt1 | contig 96305 bp, 80 predicted proteins | sample DeeMarSeWOR28_12_FD_187461 | JGI IMG/M metagenome (GOLD analysis project Ga0209536, IMG submission 187461) | Marine sediment microbial communities from White Oak River estuary, North Carolina - WOR-2-8_12 (SPAdes) (version 2) | ecosystem: Environmental > Aquatic > Marine > Intertidal zone >... | reverse complement strand
CGGATGGTGAAATTGGTAGACACGCTAGCTTCAGGAGCTAGTTGACGCAAGTCAGTGCAGGTTCGAGTCCTGTTCCGGGCACCAATTCTAAACTGTTAAAGCAATTTTTGATGTATTAACAAAATGAGTATTGAAGCTGCTTACTGCTTCCTTTACTGTTTTGTATGTATCAAAAATTCTCAAAGTTGAAGTTTTTTCGAGTAAAGTCTGAAAAACAGACGCTGGCTCAACAAGTTTAATGGCACCACCTTGTGAAGAAATTCTTTTTTGAGCATAAACAAGCACACCCAAAAATGTTGAATCCATAAATTCACATTGACTTATGTCTACCACAATCTTCTTAAATTTCTTTTCAAGATCTTCATTCAGGATCTTTTTGAACTCCGATGCTTCCTTAAATGTAGCACGGGATAGATTTACTATCTCAACTACCACATCATTTATTGCTTTTTTTTCAAAGTCTTCCATTTTTTCCCTCAATGGATTTAGTTATTTATTAGCTAGCTTTATCTTTTAAATATTCCCTGTTCACTCGGGAAAATATTCTTTGCTTTTTACTTTAGCCAATATCTGTTCCAGTTTCTTCTTTCGTTTTTTAATTGATTTTGAGGAAAAAACTGTATTAAATTGACTCAGAATGATATCTGTGAATCATTTATAAATAAACCGATTTTAAGTAAATGCCTTTTTGATGAGCCCCTTATTAGGCTTAATTTTACAGCAAGCAGTTGAATTTTTAACCTTATTATCAAGGAATGGTTTGAGCGAAATAAATCGAATAAATATTCAAGCAGGTTACAAAAAAGCTATTAGTTTGGCCAAATCCCACTACGAAAATTTCCCAGTTGTTTCACTTTTAATCCCAAAAACCTTAAGAAAACATTTATCCGTAATTTATTGGTTTGCCCGAACTGCCGATGATTTGGCTGACGAAGGGAGTCACCCGGATGAACAGAGATTAAAAAAAATATCTGTTTTTGAAGAAAGGTTGGAAAATTTACTTGAAGGAAATTGCTCTTCGGAATTGGAATCTGCTCTGGCTGAAACAATAAAAACAAAAAACCTTTCACCCCAACATTTTTATAATCTCCTCAAGGCATTCAAACAGGATGTAACGAAAAAAAGGTATACAGATTTTAATGATGTATTGTCTTACTGTGAATACTCCGCAAACCCGGTCGGCAGGTTAATTCTTGAACTGTTAGATCTTAAATATGAAAAAGCATTTTATTATTCAGATAAAATTTGCACCGCTCTTCAAATTACTAACTTTATACAGGATACAAGTCTGGATTTCGAAAAGGGCAGGATTTATTTTCCGCTTGATGAAATGCAAAATTTTGGTGTTACGGAAAAAATGTTTGAGTTAAAGGAAAATAATCTTAATTTCAATAATCTGGTTGATTTTAATATTGTCAGAACACAACAAATGTTTGATGAAGGTAAAAATCTTCTGCAGTATTTAAAAGGACGTATAAAATTTGAAATTATGGCCACAATTAAAGGTGGTGAACTGATTCTGAGAAAAATCAGAGAACAAAAATTTGATGTCTTAAATATCAGACCTGTATTAAGTAAAGTAGATTACTTTAAATTGCTCATAAAATCAGTGTTTTCATTATGACAGATATAGCAAAAGAAATAACAAAAAAAAGCAACAGCAGTTTTTATTATGCATTCAACTTACTTCCGCAGGAGAAACGCGAAGCAATGAATACTGTTTATGCATTTTGTCGCCAGACTGATGATATTGTTGATACGGGAAGTGAAACCAGTGATCTTAAATATGAAAAATTAAGAAAATGGCGCATTGAACTTGAAAAATCTCTGGACGGTTATTCTGACTATCAAATACTGAACAAGCTTGCCTCTACAATTCAGAAATTTAACATTCCTTTGGAGCCGTTTTTTGAGCTGCTGATTGGAATGGAAATGGACCTGCAAAAAAATCGTTATTTGACTTTTGAAGATCTGCAATTATACTGTTACCGTGTTGCATCTACAGTAGGTTTAATGTGTATCGAGATTTTTGGGTACAAACATGCTTCAACACGCGATTTTGCAGTAAATCTCGGAATTGCTCTTCAGCTTACAAATATTTTAAGAGATGTAAAAAAAGATGCAGATAAGGGAAGAATTTATTTACCGCAAGAAGATCTGAAGAAGTATGGTTATGCTGAAAAGGATCTTTTAAATAGCACCTATAACGAAAATTTTCAGAATATGATGAAGTTTGAGGTGCAGCGTGCAAAAGAATATTTTGATAAAGCTACAAATTCTTTAAACCTTGAAGACAAAAAAGCAATGTTTGCAGCGCGAGCAATGCAACATATCTACTACAGGATGCTTAATAAAATTGTGGATGCTGACTACGATGTTTATCGAACGAAAATTAGAATTTCCAAATTCAAAAAAGTCGGAATTTCTTTAGGTGTTTGGGCTAAGTACAGACTAGTTTACTGATGCAAAAAAAAGTCATTGTTATCGGTGGTGGTTTTGCCGGACTTACCGCTGCTGCTTATCTGGTTAAAAATAAATTTCATGTAATAATTGTTGAATCGTCTCCAAAATTAGGCGGAAGAGCATATTCATTTTTAGAAAAACAAACCAATACAATAATCGATAACGGACAGCACATACTTATGGGCTGTTATTTTGAGACTTTAAAATTTCTAAATCTGATTGGTGCAGTAAGTAATTTTAATTCCCAAAATAAACTTCAGGTTAATTTTATTAAAGAAAATTTTGAAGTCTTTCCCCTTAATGCTTTTCCGATTTTTTATCCGTTAAATTTATTAATGGGTGTATTAAATTATAGAGCATTAAATTTTTCGGATCGATTTAGTCTACTGAGAGTTTTTTTAAAGCTGCCATTTTTAGCATCGAAAAATATTCCCGCGATTAGTATTAAGCAATGGCTTGAAAATGAAAATCAGTCACAGAATGCACAGAATGCCTTCTGGAAGATTTTAGCAGTCGGTGCATTGAATACCAGTATTGAAAAAGCTTCCACGGAAATATTTATTGATATTCTTAAACAGATTTTTCTAAAAGGAAATAAAGCAGCAGCAATTGTGCTGCCGAAGTATGGATTGAGTGAATCGTACTGCAAATATGCTGAACAGTATATTTCTGAAAACGGAGGTGAAATTAAACTTTCGGAAACGGTATTGCGGATTTCTGTTAGTAACAATTTAACTACTAAGATTGAAACAGCAAGTAAGATATACAAGGATTTTGATTTTGTCGTCAGTGCAATTCCTGCATTTGCACTTTCAAGAATTAGCGATGAAGATATTAAAATAAATTTTCCGGAGTTTCAGTACTCATCTATTTTAAATATTCATCTTTGGCTGAAGGAACATTCTTTCCCAAACGGATTTTACGGATTAATAAATTCAATTGTTCACTGGGTTTTTAACAAAGATACCCATTTGAATTTAGTAATTAGTAATGCAGATTTCTTAATTACTAAAAGTGATGAAGAAATCTTAAATATGGTTAAGAAGGAAATGAAAAAATATTTTAATTTAAATCCTGACCTATTTTCTCATCACAAAATTATTAGGGAAAAAAGAGCTACTTTCATTCCATCTTCGGATGTCATTAGGGACAGGCCGTCTCAAAAAACAAATATTAAAAATTTAATTATTGCAGGAGATTGGGTAGATACAAAATTACCTTCCACAATTGAGAGTGCCGTAAAAAGTGGAAAAGTTGCTGCAGACATTATTTTAAATCAAAAGTTTTAGACCATTTTGATCGTTTTCAACTATATTATAAAGCAAATTTCAAATTCTATTTTGATTTGAAAGCCAAATAATGAAAAAAACACTTTTTACTTTATCCATTTCACTATTAATAACCTTTCAATTTTCTGCTCAGGACCTCCCTAATTATATGACGGTAGAGGAAAAAATTCTGTGGCAAAATTATCAGTATCCGGTTAATCCATTATTTTCAGATCCGCCACCATCTCCTGTAAGGGGAATGGCTGAATGGGAAGAATTAGATGGTTTAATAATCACATGGATCTCTTTTCAAAGCATATTGCGACAGGTAGTTGATTTTGCCCAGGAAGAGGGGACAGTATATATCATTTGCAATGATTCTAACTCGGTTAAAAATTATTTGCAGGCCGGCGGTGTTCCGCTTTACAATATTGAATATTTATTAACAAATTTTAATTCAATTTGGGTGAGAGACTACGGACCCTGGACCGCTTATACAAACGATGCGGATACACTGAACATAATCGATTGGATTTATAACCGACCACGACCGCTTGATGATATAATCCCGGTTTTCTTTGCAAACTATATCGGTGCTCCGATTTATCAAACTACAACCCCGCCATACGATTTGATCCACACTGGTGGTAACATAATGCTGGATGGTCATGGTACCGCTTTCTCATCAAAATTAATTCTGGATGAAAATCCATCTAAATCCGAAGGGGAGATAGATGAAATAATGAATAAGTTCATAGGTACCGATCGCTACATAAAAATGGATAATTTACCCTATGACGGTATCCATCATATTGATATGCACATGAAACTATTGGATGAAGAAACTTTGCTTGTTGGAGAATATCCACCCGGAATTGCAGATGGTCCGCAGATTGAAGCTAACCTGCAATATGTTTTAAATAATTTTCAAACCTGCTTCGGAAGACCATTTAAAGTTATTCGAATACCTATGCCACCGGAAAATGGACATTACCCGCCACAGGGCGATTACCGCACTTACACAAATTCAATTATAATTAATAAAACTGTAATCATTCCAACTTACGAATACCAATACGATACGACCGCGTTCAGAATTTACAGGGAAGCTATGCCGGGTTACAATATTGTTGGAATAAATTCCAATGCAATTATTCCATCGCTGGGTGCCATACATTGTATTGTGAAGGAAGTCGGAGTATCTGAACCAGTCTGGATTTCGCATGCAAAAATGGATTCCCTGGTTTATGATGAAGATTCAATTGCAGTAAGTGCGGTGATAAAAACCAAATCCGGGATTGCAGAGGCTTATATTTACTGGACTGCAGATACATCCCTGGGATTTAATTCTGCACAAATGCAGATTTTAAATGGTGATACTGCAGTTGGCTATATTCCACAGCAGATAGATGGCACAGAAATATTTTATTATGTTTCCGCTTCTTCAAACAGCGGGAGAACAGTCGTAAAGCCGCTGGTTGCTCCTGATGGTTTTTACAATTTTATTGTTGAAAATTCGGTTACAAATATTGCAGAAAACTATCAGCCTGCGAAATTTTATTTATATCAGAATTATCCAAACCCGTTTAATCCATCAACAAAAATTAAATTTGAAATTCCCCTAAGTTCCCCTTTATTAAAGGGGGGTAGCAAAGCAGGAGGATTTGTAACACTGAAAATCTATGATGTTCTAGGTAATGAAGTTACTACTCTGGTAAATGAAGAATTGCCTGCTGGGCAATATGAATATGAGTTTAATGTAACAGGATTATCGGGCTCCGTTTCCTCCAAAGGCGGATACGCCTCTGGTGTATATTTCTATCAGTTGAAAATTTCACCCGCAAACGGCGAGGCAGAAGTTTATGTTGAGAGTAAGAAAATGCTGCTATTAAAATAGAAATTGAATCCCGCCTTGGCGGAAATATAAACCTGCCTGCCCTGTCTACCGGCAGGCAGGAATGATTTTGTTGAAGTAATCATGAACCTGAAAGCAAAACAATACATAAAAAAACTCAAATTAAAGAAGCACCCGGAAGGCGGATACTTTAAGGAGATTTACAGATCAGGTGAAATAATTCTAGGAGAACACCTTCCGAAAAGGTTTAAATCTTCCAGGAATTTTTCCACATCAATATATTTTTTGTTAGAAGAAAAACAATTTTCAAACTTTCATCTTTTAAAATCGGATGAGCTGTGGCATTTTTATGATGGCTGTGATGTGATCATTTATATAATCAATGACAAAGGTAAGTTATCAATCGAAAAAATAGGCAGGGGAAAGAATCATAAATTTCAAATTATAATTGGAAAGAATAATTGGTTTGCGGCTGAACTTTCAGATAAAAAATCATTTGCATTGGTTGGATGTACAGTCTCTCCCGGTTTTGAGTTTGAAGATTTCGTGATGGGCAATAGAGGAGAGCTTATAAAACAATTTCCAAAATACCAAAGAGTTATCGAAAAATTCACTCGCATGCAGTAAAGTAACACGGAGGCATAAATAGTTCGGCGATAAAATTTTGCCTGATATTATATCTTAGATTGATGTAAATTTTCTTGTAAATCTAATTAAAATCTTTATTTATTTATTGAAAATAAGCCCTTATTTGTCTAAATTTTTTCATTAAAAATTAAATAAAGGAGCGTTTATAGACTAATTTTTACGATTAATTTTTCTTAGTTTCTGAAAAATATTCTTAAGGGAAATAAATTAGACATCGGGCTGCAAATCTTGCAAAAGAGATTCTCCGCATTGCTGTTTTAATTTTAATTATAGTATTTGCGGGAATCAATTTTGGTTTTAAATCTGCTCATAAATCACAGATAAATCAAATTATCTGGTTTGATGCCTGTTTTAATACGGTTTCTGCTGAGTACATTAATAAACTATTTACCAAACAGAATAGTAATAGTTCCGAATTTGCCGAACAGCAAATCACATCTTTAAGACTCCCGGATGATATTATTTTATATAGTCCACCTGCAGGACCTGTAGAGGGATTTGAAATTTTACCTTCCGATTCCGGTGAAACAAAGTCTTTAGATTCTACATTGATTTTAGGTAGTGGCACAAGCATAGTAAGCGATTCAAATGTTACTTCTATAGATTCATCGTTATTCACGGGTGATTCAGTTTCCACACCCCTGGACACTTTATTGGAAGCTGAGGATACTATAGAAGTTGATTGGAGAGAGATTGATTCCACAAGCAGGTTGGAACAATTCAAATACACAAGGGAAGATAAACCATACGTTGAACTAAAAGAAAAGAAGAAATCGAAATTTTTTGTTGAACCTTCTGCAAACTTTAAAAGAAGAACCCTTGAACTTGTTTCCGATGGCGAATATGTAGAAATACGTGAGAAGCTCAGTTCACAGGAAATAAAAATTCTGTTGCGAATGCCGATTGAAGATTATATCCAGATGAAGCTAACATTAAACGAGCGGGCTGAGTGGGAAAAGCTTGGCTATGCTTACGAGTTAAAGGAATCTAAAGTCGGATTGGGTGAATTGATAACAAGCTTTACAGACTTTGAAATTCCTCTGCCAAGTGTTGGTTTACTTACGATTTTTGGTGAACCGAAAATTAGTCTTAAGATTGGAGGTGCAGTTCAGATTCATGGCGCCTGGAGAAGCGAAACAACCGAGGGTGTTACGGCTTCAAGGCTTGGTAACACAAGAAATGAACCTGATTTCAAGCAGCAGGTTCAAATTAATGTAAGCGGAACTATAGGCGATAAGCTTAATATCACTGCAGACTGGAATACCGAAAGAACATTTGAATATGAAAATCAGCTAAGAATAAAATATACCGGTTATGAGGACGAAATAATTCAAAGTATCGAAGCTGGAAATGTCTCGATGCAAACACCATCTCTAATCGGTGGTGCAGAAGCACTTTTTGGTGTAAAAGCTCTTTTTAAAATGGGACCTTTTAGTTTGACTACTTTGGCCAGCCAGAAAAAAGGTGAGACAAAGGAAGTATCGGTATCCAGTGGTGCAACCTCCCAGGAATATGAAATAAGAGCGTACGATTATTCTGAAACACATTATTTTATTGATACTATTTATGCAAGTCCTTTCTTTAATCTGTTTGAAAATTATTACAGCAACATCCCTGCACAGGTTGATCCAAATTATCAAGTAAATGAGATTGAAGTTTGGAAATCAATCAACGTTATTACAGCCGATAAATCAAAAGAGAGATTTGCTAATTGCTATATTGATCTTCCGTTTCTGCCCTTCGGGGAAACGACTTATGATGATTCTCTGAGAGAACCTTTAGAAAATCCAATTCAGGGGAAACAAGAAACAGGAAGATTTTTACTTTTAGCCCAGGATATTGATTACACTTTACATCCTGAGACAGGTTATATATCCTTTAAAACTTCTATTAACGATCAGGATATAATTGCCGTTTCCTTTAAACAAGGTACGGGTGATTTAACATATGGAGAATTTCTTAATACCAGCACAGATACAGTACTTGTTTTAAAATTAGTAAAGCCAAAATATTTAAAACCGACTTATAAAGATGCCTGGAAACTTCAATTAAAAAATATTTATCCAACCGGTTCAAGGAATGTAAAACAGGATGGATTTGAATTTAAAATCAAATATGAAATTGTAGGACAAGAACCGGTTGAAGAGTTAGTAACTCCTTCAGGTGAATCTATAAGATTTTTGGAAGCTTTTGGATTAGATCAAATTGGAGCAGGAGGAAATCCAAATCCAGATAATATTTTTGATTGGAGACCCGGACTTACAATATTTCCGGAAACTGGCGAAATAATATTTCCTGCTTTGCAACCATTTGGTAAAGATATCCCCCAGGTCATAGATACCCTTAAATTCCAAACAGTTTATGACACGACTAAAACTTATGCAAGGCAGGATAAAGGTCCCGACAAATGGGTAATGATTGGAAAAAATACCGGTGATGTTACATCCACTTACCAGCTTGGTTTTAATGTTGTCGAAAATTCAGTTAAAGTTACTCTGGGTGGTAGAGAGCTTAAAGAAGGAACAGATTATGTCGTTGATTATAACATTGGTCAGCTTACAATCAGAAATGATGCGGCACTTGTGCCGGGTGCAGATTTAAAAATTACTTATGAACAGAATGATCTTTTTCAGCTTGCATCCAAAACTCTTTTAGGGGCAAGGGGTTTATATGAATTTTCGGACAAGACTCAGCTTGGATTTACGATTATGAATCTTAATCAACAGACGTTGAGTGATAAAGTACGGATTGGTGAGGAGCCATTGAGCAACACAATTATGGGGGCTGATTTTAAAACAGCTGCGGATCTTCCGTTTTTAACAAATCTGCTCGATTTAGCAATTTCGACAAAAGAGATGTCGACCTTTACATTCAATGGTGAATATGCCTATATGTCACCCGATCCTAATACAAAGAAGAGTACAATACCTGAAGACGGCGGTAAGAGCATTGCATACATTGATGATTTCGAAGGTGCGAAGAGAATTGTACCTGTTGGTGTAAACTATACCGGATGGAAGGATCTTAGTCCGCCTGACAGACTTCCTTTATTAGATCCGAATTTGACCCGCGATGAAAGAAAAGATTATAAAGCTAAAAGCTTTTGGTATACTGTAACGCCTTCTGATGTCGTCGTAGATAGTATTTATGGTGGAAGAAAACAGGTTGCACGTTCTGATCAGCAGGTGACTGTTTTAGATTATGTATTTTTACCGGATACCCCGGGAACTTATAACTGGACACCAAATTTGCAGCAGCCGGAACTTACATGGGGAGGTACACAGCGTTTGCTCTCCTCAACTGCAAATAATCTTGTGGAACAGAATATTGAATTTGTTGAATTCTGGATGAGGATTGTTGACGCACCAGAAAATGCTACGCTTTACTTAGACCTGGGTTTGATTAGTGAAGATGTTATTCCCAACAATAGACTTGATACAGAGGATAAGAATTTCAACGATGCAATAGATGAAGGTGAAGATACCGGACTGGATGGAGTTTTTGATCCTCAGGAAAGGATTGACTTTAACAGCACAAAATCCGATCCCAGCGGTGATAATTTTACATTTAGTGGAAATGTTATCTCTGTATTCGATTATTTTAGTATTAACGGAACGGAAGGTAATGCTGTTCTTACAGATGTCGGTTTGCTGCCCGATACCGAGGATTTAAATAGAAATGGTAATGTTGATCTGGCTAACAGTTATTTCCGATATGCCATACCCTTAGATACAAACTCACAAACAAACAGATTTATTTCGGGTGGAGGGTTTACTGATGCAGGATGGTATTTATATCGAATTCCATTAAAAGATACACTTGCAATGATCGGAAGCCCGAGTTTTTCAAACGTTGAAACAATAAGATTTTTTACGCATGGTGTTAGTTCAGCTGTGCACATCAGATTAACTGAATTCAATCTTGTAGGAAGTCAGTGGCAAAAACTTCTAGTAGAGGATTCAGTCCTTTCTGTTTCCGTAGTAAGCTTTGAAGAAAATCCAGATTATGAGAGTCCACCAGGGGTATTCAGGGAAAGGGACAGAACCAGACCCGATGAAGAAATATTCAGGAATGAACAATCTCTGAATCTGATCTTTAAAGACTTAGATGAAGGAACATCAAGAGAAGCAGTAAAATATCTTTTCCGTCCACTCGATGTATTCAATTATAACGAAATGAAATTATTCATTCACGGTGAGCGTAATAAAGTTGCGGGTTCGGTTTCACTTAATGATCCCGTTACAGGTAAATATTCTTCCGAAGTTTTTTTCAGATTTGGTACAGATACGCTAAACTTTTATGAATATCGCCAGCCGGTAGATTCCGGATGGAATAGTATTTCAATAAAGTTTAGTGAATTAACCGCAGTTAAACAAGCACCGCCTGATTCCAGTGGTAATATCAGGGTTGCCGTTGATGGAAGACCCGGACACTTCTATATTGTTAAGGGAAATCCAACTCTCACATCAGTAAAATTCTTATCTGTCGGTGTATTTAATATTGATGATCCTGAATTCAATCCCGGACCGCTTTTCGGCGAAGTCTGGATAAACGAGTTAAGAGTTGTTGGTGCAGACGATTCACCTGGTTGGGCTTACACATTTAACACTTCATTAAAATTAGCCGACTTGATGACGGTAAATTTTAATATGAGTAAAACCAATCCGTACTTTCATCGTTTATCGGAGAGATTCGGCTCGAGGGTGGAGAACCAGAACTGGACGGTTTCTACCGATCTTGATGTTATGAAGCTCATTCCATTTAATATGCGGGAAAGCAATTTAAGAATAAACTTTTCACACAGCGAAACCTTAGGTAAACCGCTTTACATTCCCGGTACTGATGTTAGAGTGGATGAAGCGGTCAGGCAGCTACAGGAAAATCCTGATACAACAGCAACAAATTTGAAAACACCGGATCAACTTGTTTTGGAAACTCAAACATTAAGCGTATCTAATTCTATTTCCACATCTAATGTAAGATTAAAAATTCCTACAGAGCTCTGGTATGTAAGAGATACCTGGAATGCATTAAGTTTTGGATTTAATTATAATAATCGCTTCAGTCGGAGTCCTACTGTAATACGCTCCGATTACTGGATTTGGAATGCAAATATGAATTATGCATTAAACTTTAGTCCGGAGCTTTATATCAAGTTAGCCGATATTCCTGTTATAGGACTGTTCTTTTCTATCTTTAATGATTATAAAGACGTTAAACTTTACTTCGCACCGCAAAATTTATCAGCCACACTTTCTGCAAGCAGAAACCGCAACAGCAGCCGTACGCGTCCGGTAAATAATGTAAATACACAGGAAGCCATTTCAAAAGATTTTACTTCGAGCAGAAACTTTTCTTTTAACTGGAGATTAACCGAGGGGGGATTGATCAATTTTAATGTTGGCTACAATTTAAATATTAATTCATCGCTTGCATATTTGCTGGAAGATATAAACGGGTTAGAGAGAACGGAAAGCGATATCTGGGGCGATATATTTGGAGGTGCGGGTTTTGGAAGAGATTACAGATACCAACAATCATTTGATCTGCGGACCTCACCACGTCTGCCATCACTATGGGATATTAACCGATATTTTACAATTACTTCCGGTTACTCCGTTGGTTATAGATGGGATTTTGATTTAAGGCAGGAGACTACCGGAAGAAGTGCGGGATACAACCGGCGGTTTACGGCAGGAATGATTTTAAGATGGAAATCACTTACTGAACCTTTGTTCGGCTCTGAAGACACACCGCCTAAAACTAAAACGACTGAGGGTAAGAAAGATGTAGAAGGAACAGATAGCACAGAAGTTGCAATTGATGATACAAAACCTTCGTCAATTTCAAGAGCATTTAATTTTCTTAAATTGACCATTAAAGCAATCTTTTTTGATTGGGAAAACTTTACAGTAAACTTCTCACACGACAATAATGTAACAAAATCTGGTATTCAATCTGCTGGTACAGGATTTTCTAATTTTTGGGGATTAACTCACAGTGATGCAAACGGACCTTCCAGGGCCTTTCAGTTGGGACTGAGCAGTGACGTTGGTCCGAGGGCATTCGATCCTGAAGTAAGGACAAATTTTAACGATAATTTTTCTGAAAAAAATAATATCGATTTAAAAACAGCCCGGCCACTTTGGGAAGGAGCAAAGCTCGATATTAACTGGAACGTGAATTGGTCGATGAACAAGACAACTACTTTGACTTTTGATGATTTTGGAAATTTGTCAATTACAAATACTACATCGACCGGGAGTCTTACAAGATCGTTTCTTTCCCTTCCGGCAAGTCTTCCGTTTGTCGATTCAGGCATCAAAAAAGTCAATGCTTTATATAATCCAAACGCGGAAAATCCACGTGAAAGTTTATCGCAGGCTTTTGTGGAAGGATTTGAAACCATTCCATGGCTTTCAAGCCTGCCTATCTTCCAGGGTGTGGGAAACTACCTACCCAGGCCAAACTGGCGAATAACCTGGGACGGATTAGAAAAATTACTCTTCTTTAAATCACTCGCTGAAAGAATTTCACTCGATCACGCGTATAGTTCTTCTTATACCGAAGGGTGGAAATTGACTCGCGAGGGAAACCAGGAAATTCAAACACAAAGGATTGAATACGGATTTACTCCATTCGCAGGATTAAATATTACCTTCGGAGAATTGTGGGGGGGGAATTTATCAGGCAGTATCAAATTTTCTTCCCGAACAACCTATGATCTGGGTTTAAGCACAAATAACATCAACGAAACATTGTCAAATGATATCGGCTTTACTGCAACTTATTCAAAATCAGGTTTTGAGGTTCCTCTCTTTGGAGTTTCACTTAAAAATGATATTGAATTTCTTATTTCATACACGAGTACAAAAAATTCAATTGTAAGATTTGAAATGGATAATTTTACAGAGGAAGGGATTCCCCAAGATGGTACAACCAGAACCACAATTGAACCGAGAATTAAATATACAATCAGTTCGAAAGTATCATTATCCATTTTTTATAAACGGTCTACTGTAGAACCTGAGGGTGCGGCTAGAATTCCCCCTACAACTACAAATGAAGCTGGATTGGATGTAAATATTACTATACAGTAATTAGTCAATATTATTTGATTCAGCTTTTTTATATGTTAAGACTTCAAATTCAGATTCCACTAATTTTTCCAACAATAATAAGAATAAATGGATAAAAAAAGACTACTCTGGGTAGATGATGAAATTGAGCTACTGCGCTCGCACATAATTTTTTTAACAGAAAAGGGTTATGAAGTCGATACGGCGATGAATGGCGAAGATGCTGTCTCCTGTGTAAAAGAAAAATCTTATGATCTGATTTTTTTAGATGAGATGATGGCTGGAATGGGCGGTTTGGAAACGCTCGGGCAGATAAAGGAAATAAATCAGAACATTCCGGTTGTGATGATAACAAAAAGTGAAGAAGAAACCTTAATGGATGAGGCAATTGGCGGTAAGATTCAGGATTATTTGACAAAACCGGTTAATCCCAGCCAGGTGCTGCTTGTCTGCAAAAAAATTCTTGAAGGTAAAAAAATTACCGGACAATATGCGGCAAAAGATTACTTAATGGATTTTAATCAGATATCTCAGGCATTAATGCAAAACCTGGATTTTAGTGAATGGATTGATATCTATTTGAAAATGGTAAACTGGGAGGTGGAACTTGATTTGCATTCTGAAATTGGCTTAAGGCAAACCCTGAATGAACAAAAAAGGGAAGCAAATAAAGAATTTTCAAAATTTGTGGAAAAATATTATAAGAATTGGATTAACACTGCAGGAGAGATCGATACCCCGACCCTTACAACTGAAATTACCGAAAAGTATGTTTTAAATCATGTAAAGGAAGAAAATACAAACGTATTTTATTTTGTATTAGATTGTCTTCGTTTGGATCAATGGATGGTCATGGAAAAACATCTGCGTGAATTATTTAAAATCGATAAGGAATACTACTACGCAATTTTACCAACTGCAACACCTTATGCCCGAAATTCGCTTTTTAGTGGATTATTTCCTTCCGAAATAGAAAAATATTATCCCGATTTGTGGCAGGGGAAAGATGATGATGAAAAGAGCATGAACAAGTACGAAAAAGAATTGCTGCAGTTGTTATTGGATAGAAAAAAAATAAAGCTTAGGAATGAATTAAAATATATTAAAATCATTGACCCGGAGGTTGGAAGAAATTTTGAGCAAAATATTCTTTCTTATAAAAACAATAATTTAACTGCGATAGTAGTAAACTTTTTGGATATGATTGCTCACGGAAGATCAGATTCAGATATACTTAAAGAAATCGCACCGGATGAATCTGCTTACAGATCGCTGACAAACAGCTGGTTTACTCATTCATCGCTTTTAGGCACATTTAGAGCAATTGCTAAAATGGGAAATGTTAAAGTTGTAATTACTACTGACCATGGTAGCATACGTTCTTTAAGAGGAGCAAAAGTTTTAGGTGATCGCGAAGCATCAACTAACCTGAGATTTAAATATGGAAGAAATTTAAAAGTGGATGATAAACATGCAATTTATATTAAAATTCCACAGGAATATAAACTGCCGAAACGCGGGGTTACAATAAATTATATAATCGCAAAGGAAGATTATTATTTTGTTTATCCGACTGATTACCATAAATACCTTACATATTACAAAGATACATTTCAGCACGGAGGTATTTCCTTAGAGGAGATGATTTTACCGGTAATTACTATGGAACCGAAATAAGTTGATAACCTTTCCATCAAAAGTATTAGTGAACCATGAAGATGATACCCGTCGGTTAGCATCCGACTTTATGTCAGAAATTAAACCCGGAGAAAAAATTATATTAAATGGTGAACTTGGAGCTGGCAAGACTTTTTTTATAAAGTCGGCTTTAGGTTCAGTTGGGATTCAAAATGTAAACAGTCCCTCTTTTGCAATTGTAAATGAATATTGGGGGGGGCAAAAATTTTTTCATTTTGACTTTTACAGATTGAAAAACGCAGCAGAGCTTTACGAAATTGGCTGGCAGGATTATTTAAATGATGATGAAGCTGTCATGTTTGTTGAATGGGGAAATTTAATACCTGAGGTAATACCAAAGGAGCGAATAGAAATTATGATAGAAAGTAAAAATGAGAAGACAAGGGAGATCACATTTGCTAGATACTGATAATAAAAAACCAATTCTGGCAATAGAAACCTCCGAAATTACGTGTGGAATTTGTATTTATTTTTCAGATGATAAATTTTTCTCAACTTCAATTCACTTAAAACATTCCCACGCTGAAAAAATTTTTGAAATTATTGATTGGCTGTTTAATATCTCCAAAACAAAACCAAATGGATTGGATTGTGTTGCGATTTCCTCAGGTCCGGGTTCTTTTACAGGCTTGCGGATTGGAATGTCTGCAGCAAAGGGAATTGCATATGGATCCGGTTTGCCGGTTATTGATGTGCCCACTTATGAAGCTTTTGCATTGCAATTGTCTAAAGTTCTGCCCAATCATTCTCAATTTATTGTGGCAAATAAATTAAATAGGGATGAGGTCTGTTTTGCTAAGTTTCAAATTAAGGGTAATAGTTATATATTTGTAGATGATTTGGTGGTTCTAAAAAATGATGCATTTAAGAATAAAGCGAACAATGCGCCTGTTTTCGGAAATGCTGCATTAATATTGAGTGAAAATGTAAAATCACCTGTCGGTCCCGATCCTAAATTTGTAGCAAAGTGGGCAGCGGAATTTGGAGAGAATAGAAGGACATTTGAATATGATTTTCTTGAACCAAATTATCTAAAAAGTATCATTAAGGAGAAAAGTAAATGATAAAAAGAATTCTTGTGTTAGCTTTCTTTTTAAGTACATTAACATTAGCACAACTGGTTCAACCAAGGTTGTTAGTGCAGCCGAGCGAATACGATTTCGGTAATATTAAACAAGGTGAGTTGGTCTCTTATAAATTCATTGTAACAAATGGCGGCGGCGATTTGCTTAAAATCACAAACGTTACTGCCACCTGCGGCTGTACAGCAGCGAAGCCTGAAAAAGATGAACTGATTCCGGGCGAGTCAACAAATATAAATGTTACTTTCAATTCTGCCGGCAGACATGGTAGACAAAATAAAACCGTAAAAATCTTCAGCAACGATCCTGAAAACCCCGAAGTTAGCTTAACTATTAAAGGAAATGTAGTCTTATCTGATAAAACATCAGAAGACAGACCTGTAATTCATTTTCGGGAAACCCAGCATGATTTTGGTAAGGTGAACGAAGGGAATGTAGTTGAATATACGTTTGTATTCAGCAATGCCGGTGGTTCAATATTGAATGTAAAAGACGTAAGAACTTCCTGCGGTTGCACTGCTGCACTTGTTAGTAAAGATAATCTTGAACCCGGAGAAGAAGGAACAATTAAAGTTGAGCTGGACACAAAAAACCGGTTTGGTAAAATGAGCAGAACAATTACTGTTTTAACCAATGATCCTGTTGATCCGAATAAAATTTTAACCGTATATGCAGAAATTGAGAAAGCTGGTTAATAAAAATGCCTTGGTTTAGAAGATCGAAGGATAATATTTCTCCGGAATCGCAAAAACTTGATTTGCCCGATGGTCTGTGGGAAAAATGTCCCGGTTGTGGAGAAATAATTCATAAAAAACAACTTGAATCCAATTTGTGGACATGCCTGAAATGTGAGCATCATTTTAGAATTGGAAGTGAAGAATATATTAATATTCTTTTGGATAAAGGGAGCTTTAAAGAACTTTATAAGAAAATGCGTTCATCGGATCCACTGAAATTTGAAGATACTAAAAAATATAAGGACAGACTTTTTGCTACGGTTAAAACGCTAAAGCTTCATGAAGCAGTCAGGGTGGGAACGGGTAGGATGAATGAAAAGCAAATTGCTTTTGGCTGTATGGATTTTAAATTCATAGGCGGAAGTATGGGTTCTGTAGTTGGTGAGAAAATTGCCAGGATCACCGATAAAGCTTTTAAAAGTAAAATCCCGTTGGTCATTGTTTCTTCCAGCGGTGGTGCAAGAATGATGGAAGGTGCTTATTCGCTTATGCAACTTGCTAAAACCAGCTCGCGTTTGGCTCGCCTTGCCGATGCCCGTATTCCGTATGTCTCTGTTCTTACCGATCCGACTACTGGGGGGACAACTGCAAGCTATGCGATGCTGGGAGATGTCAATATCGCCGAACCCAAAGCATTAATTGGATTTGCCGGACCGAGAGTAATTAAACAGACGATTGGGAAAGATTTACCTGAAGGCTTCCAGCGTTCAGAATTTTTACTGGAAAAAGGATTTGTTGATATTATCTCATCAAGACAAAATTTGAAGGAGACTATTAGCAATATTCTCGATTTAATGACATAAGAAGAGGATTTCGGTTTATTTATAGTGCTAGACTCACATCTCCAAAATGAATCTTTTCAAATCCGCCGTCGCGCTTCAATACCATAAATCCATTCTCGTCAATATCATCAAAAATCCCTGTTTTTATTTTATCACCATCAATAACAGATACTTTATCACCGATCATTTTGCATTTACTTCGCCATTCATTCAAAATACTATCGGGTGATTTTAACAAAGTAACCAAATCTTCTTCAAAAAGATTTAAAATTTCAGCGAGTAAGCTTTCTCTTTTAATTTCATGCCTCAATTCAAGTTTAAGTGAAGTAGGAGGATAATTATACTCCCCTTGAAACACAGTTTGATTTACATTGATTCCTATACCAATCACTGCAAGTTCGAATTTATTTCCCTGTACAGAAGTCTCTGTGAGAATACCCGCAAACTTTTTACCGCCGATTAGAACATCATTGGGCCATTTTAATTCAGATCTTAACTGGTATAAATTTTCAACTGCATTTGAAATTACAACTGATGTGAGAAGGTTTACATGATTTATATTCACGTTAAGATTTTTTTCATCGCTGAGAAGAATTGAAAAGGTTAAATTTTGCCCTTTGCTGCTGTGCCAGATTCTGTTTTTTCTTCCCCTGCCTTGTATCTGCTTTTCAGCGAGTAAAACTGTTCCGGATTTTGTATATAATTTTTTATTCCTTAGTAATTCCTCATTAGTGGAGCTCAGTTCATCTGCGTAAATAAAATTTCTGCCGATGAAATTTGTTTCCAGTTGTATATCAAAACTTTCTATTTCAAACATTTTTTCCTCCAAGGTAAAAATAGTTAATTATCTCTTTTGTCCATCTGTTTGTCAATTAATAATTAGAGACTGACAATATGGCATAACATAAGTCAGAATATTAATTATAGTCTATATCGAAAAATATTATTAACTCATTATAATTAAATAAGTTACAAGGATTTTTATCATTGGCATTTAGCTTGCTTATTGAAATCGTTCAAATTAATTACATTTTAAAAATTGAGACCGATAAAACTAAAAAGACTAAAATCAAAATTTAAGTCTTTAATGATTAAAAGAACTTTTAATAGTCGAAAATTAATACAAACTAAAAAATAAGGAGAAAAGAATGAGTAAGATAATAGGAATCGATTTAGGGACGACAAACTCGTGCGTCTCGGTAATGGAAGGAAACGATCCGGTTGTAATTCCAAACTCAGAAGGCGGCAGGACAACTCCCTCAGTTGTTGCGTTTACAAAAGGTGGTGAAAGATTAGTAGGACAACCAGCAAAACGACAGGCAATTACGAATCCAAGTAATACTATTTTTTCCATAAAGAGATTCATGGGAAGATTTATTGATGAAGTTTCAGTCGAAAAATCCGAAGTCCCTTACCAGGTAATTGAAGGCGATAATAAGACAGCTAGGGTAAAAATTCAGGATAGAGTTTACTCACCGCCTGAAATAAGTGCGATGATTCTGCAGAAGATGAAAAAAACCGCCGAAGAATATTTAGGGCAGGAAATAAAAGAGGCTGTTATAACTGTTCCTGCTTACTTTAATGATTCTCAGCGACAGGCAACAAAAGATGCCGGTGAAATTGCAGGGTTAACAGTTAAAAGAATAATTAATGAGCCCACTGCTGCAGCTTTAGCTTACGGTCTGGATAAAAAGGAAAAAGATCATACGGTGGCAATTTATGATCTGGGTGGTGGAACTTTCGATATTTCCATTTTGCAGCTTGGCGAAGGTGTTTTTGAAGTTAAATCGACTAATGGCGATACACATCTTGGTGGTGATGATTTTGACCAGCAATTAATTAATTATCTGGCAGATGAATTTAAGAAATCAGACGGAATTGATTTGAAAAAAGATCCTATGGCTTTACAAAGATTGAAAGAAGCTGCAGAAAAAGCTAAGATTGAGTTATCATCATCTAATTCTACGGATGTTAATCTGCCGTTTATTACTGCTACGCAGGATGGACCAAAACATTTGAACATTAATATTTCACGTTCAAAGTTTGAACAGCTTATAAGCTCACTTGTTGACAGAACAAAGCAGCCATGCGAACAGGCGATTAAAGATGCACATGTTAGTCCTTCCGATATTGATGAAGTAATTCTGGTTGGAGGTTCAACAAGAATTCCGATGGTGCAGGAATTGGTTAAAAATCTATTTGGAAAAGAACCTCACAAAGGTGTGAATCCTGATGAAGTTGTTGCAATCGGTGCAGCAATCCAGGGTGGTGTTTTAGCAGGTGATGTGAAAGATGTTCTACTGCTTGATGTTACTCCTCTTTCACTTGGAATTGAAACTCTTGGTGGTGTGATGACAAGGCTTATTGATGCTAATACAACAATTCCAACCAAGAAGAGTGAGGTGTTCTCAACCGCAAGTGATAACCAGCCGTCTGTAGAAATCAATGTACTTCAGGGTGAAAGACCAATGGCAGTTGATAACAGAACACTTGGAAGATTTCATTTAGATGGAATTCCACCGGCACCGCGCGGTGTTCCGCAGATTGAAGTTACTTTTGATATTGATGCTAATGGTATAATGCACGTTAATGCAAAAGATAAAGCAACGAATAAAGAGCAAAGCATAAGAATTACATCCTCAAGCGGCTTAAGCCAGGATGAAATAAACAAGATGAAAAATGATGCTAAAGAACACGCAGCAGAAGATAAGAAGAAGAAAGAATCCGTTGATGTAAGAAACCAGGCGGACAGTATGGTTTTCCAGACCAAGAAACAGATGGAAGAAATGAAGGATAAACTTTCAGATGATGATAAGAATAAATTAAATGCGGAGATTAAAAAAGTCGAAGAATCAATAGCATCAAATAATTCAGATCAGATGAAGTCCGCCACAGAATCCTTAAGTAAAGTATGGAATGAAATTGCATCCAAACTCTACCAGCAGGCTGGACAGCAAGCCGGAGGTCCGGAAGCACAGCAGCAAACTGCGGGAACAGATGGTGCGGAAAAGAAAGATGATAAAGAAGATGTGCAGGATGCTTCTTACGAAGTTGTTGATGATAATGATGATAAAGACAAAGATAAATAATAATGTAAATGATGAGGGCTCAATACAAGGAGCCCTCTCATTATTTTGATTTTATTAAAATTAGAGGAAATAAATATGAGTGAAAAAAAAGAATTAGTTGCGGTAAATCATTACAATAGTGATTCAATAAATGAACTGCTGAAGACACAGAATAGTATTTCACCGGTCGTGGATATTTTTGAAACTGAAAATGATTTTATTTTAATAGCTAATCTGCCTGGTGTTGAACGCTCCAATATTCAGGTTAAGCTTGATGATAAATCTTTGATTATCTTCGGAAAGATAGACTTTGAAGAAGAAGTAAACAGAAAATATATATTAAATGAAAAGGAAATAGGTAACTATTTCAGATCGTTCAAAATTTCTGAATCAATAAACAAGGAAAAGATAAATGCACGTTACGATAACGGGCAGCTTATTTTAACCCTGCCGAAGCATGATAAAGTAAAACCGCGAAAGATTGATATAAATTAAAGATGTTTGACCGTTTTTTGGCTGTCGCTTATAAAGGACAGCCTTTTTTTATTTACAAATAGAGACTTCTGAATTATTATCTAAATGTCACTCTGAATGAAATGAAGAGTCTGCTTTTAAATTGAAAACTGGATATTTCACTTCATTCAATATAAAAAATTAGAATTTTCAAAAATTCATAAATAAATAAGCTTTACTCCTAGTGGCTAAAAAAAATAAATATTTATATAGAATTAAGAAATACGCAAAACGACTTAAACAGTATATGATCTTCTTTTTAGTGCTTACACTTGTTTTGATGGGCACGTGGTGTGTGCCACCCAAATGGACAGAAAAAGTCCTACAGGAATTAAAAGCAAAATATTTAGTTGAGAAACTAGAAGAGAGGGATGCCTGAATGTTTTTACTTGAAAAGCAGCATCTTTCTAGTTTCGCCAAGGCGGGATATCGTACCGATCTATCGGGACTCAATTTCTAGTTGATCAGCACCTGTCCTCCGAAGCATCAGCCTAGGAGGAGCATCTTTCTAGTTTCTATATAACTTCCGGATTTTAGCTGATAGAAATATACTCCGCTTGTCAGATTCCGGACTTCGCCGGAATGACCGTTAAATTCAATTTCGTAAGTGTCTGCTTGTTTTTCTTCATTGACCAGTGTTGCAATTTCATTTCCTATAATATCATAAACTTGTAACAAAACGTGAATGTCACTCTGAGCCTGTCGAAGAGTGATGGACAGGATACTATATTTTATTTTTCTATTTGAGTTTAAGTTTTGTTATATCAGTCCTGTTTTAATTTTACCATTCGTAAAAAATTGAATTCTGTAAATCCATATATTTTTTATAAAGAGTTTTTATCAAATACTTTAAAATTATAAGCAGACGGATTATTTTTAATTATTACTTAAATTAAGCCATACAAGAGAGAGTTTTATTTATTAGTATATGACCATTTCAGAACAAAAGCATAGAATAATTTTTATAGACTTAATGCGTGCGTTTGCCGTGCTGCAAATGGTACAGGGTCATACTATAAATGTGCTGCTTGCAGAGCAGTACAGAAACACAGATTATATCTTTTATGCTGTCTGGCATTTTATGCGGGGAATGACTGCACCAATTTTTATGTTTACTGCAGGCACCGTGTTCACTTATTTATTCCGCTCCGTTCAAAAGCCTTTTGCTGAAAATCCCAGGGTCAAAAAAGGAATAAAAAGAGGTCTGCTATTAATCGGGCTTGGTTATATTCTTCGCTATCCAACATGGACCGTTTTTGATTTTTCAGAAGTGAGTGAATTATCGTGGAAAATTTTTCAGGCTGTGGATGTTCTTCATTTAATTGGAATAAGCTTACTAATGGTCCTGATGGTCTTATATCTGGCGGAAAAAACAAAAATAAACGATACTATATTTTTTGTAGTTACAGCATCAATTATTTTCTTTTCATCGTCGTTTATTTATAAAGTTAATTGGCTGTCATACTTCCCCCAATTTATAGCATCGTATTTTTACACTGAGACAGGTTCCTTGTTTCCAATATTTCCGTGGGCGGGTTATGTAGTTGCTGGTGGTGTTTTGGGTAGTTATCTTGCGAAAAATCCATTGGTATTTAAAACTAAAAAATTTAGTTTATTACTGGCATTTTTCGGTTCTGCTTTTATGCTTGTATCTCTATCAAGCGATATAATGTTAAATTTACTAAACGTAACAGTTGCTAATATTCAAACTGATCCGGGGGTTATAGTTTTTAGAGTGGGATTTGTATTAGTGCTGAATGCACTCGTTTCATTTATTGCTCTCAAAGTCGAAAAAATTCCACAACTATTAATTTTAGTCGGAAGAAACACTTTGTTGATTTACGTCGTTCATTTAATAATACTTTACGGCAGTGCCTGGAATCCGGGAATAAATTTCTTCTGGGGAATAAGCTTTAACGAATGGCTTTCGGTATTGGCTGCGATTATAATGATATTTGTAATGACACTAATGGTAATTGGAATTCACAAATTAAAAATCAGGAATAAAGAGCTTGTTACCTGATTTTTCCACTAAACGGATAATTACTTTTAATTTCTTTTCTATAAATTTCACTTACCAAAAATTGATGTTATTTTAATGCGAAAATCAGAAACTACAAGTCCTGTTGTAAACGAAGAAGAAAAAAACTTTGAGCAGACTCTCCGTCCACACGATTTAATCGATTTTGTCGGTCAGAAAAAGATTACTGAAAACCTGAAAGTATTTATATCCGCAGCTCAAAAAAGAAAAGAAGCTCTGGATCACACACTGCTTACCGGACCTCCCGGATTAGGTAAAACTACACTTGCTTATATTATTGCACATGAAATGGATGTAAAATTAAAAATTACCTCCGGACCCGTTTTGGAAAAGCCAGGCGATCTTGCAGGGATTTTAACTAATCTTGAGGAAAAATCGGTTTTGTTTATTGATGAAATTCATCGTTTGAGTCCTGTAGTGGAAGAATATCTTTATTCTGCTATGGAAGATTATAAAATTGATATTATGATTGACAGCGGACCAAATGCACGGACAGTTCAACTTACTCTGCCAAAATATACACTTGTTGGGGCAACAACCCGGGCAGGAATGTTAACATCTCCGTTAAGGGACAGGTTCGGAATAAGGTTCAGGTTGGATTATTACCAGGCTGATGAATTGAAAAGCATAGTTCAGCGTTCAGCGGACATTTTAAAAATTAAGGTTGATGAAGATGCTTCGCACGAGCTTGCACATAGATCACGCGGGACCCCGAGAATAGCAAACCGGTTGCTTAGGCGTACCAGAGATTTTGCAGACTATGCTAATAAAAAGAAAATTGATATCGAAACTTCGCACAAAGCTTTGACTGCTTTAGAGGTTGATGAGTACGGACTTGATGAAATGGATAAAGAAATTATTCTCGCAATAATTGAAAAATATAACGGCGGTCCGGTCGGGCTAAATACTCTTTCAGTCGCCGTAAATGAAGATCCCGGAACGATTGAAGAAGTCTACGAACCTTTTTTAATTCAACAGGGCTTTATACAACGTACACCAAGGGGGAGGGAAGCTACTGCTCTGGCTTACAAAAGATTCGGGAAAAATAAATTTGGAAAAGATGGAGGTAAAACTCTTTTCGAATAATCTTCCTTTTAAGGGAATATTTCAAGCCTTGCAAATAAAAATCTTTAATTCAATTGCTGTACAGAAATGAAAAATTTATTCATACACTTCTTACTTTGCTTTTCAACAATAACTTTCAGCCAGCAGGAATTATTTATTCCGAGAGAAATTCTTTCTGCTTATGAAAACGGCACTCGTTCATTCAATGGAAAACCCGGAGCAGAGTACTGGCAGAATTCTGCCGAGTATAAAATTAAGGCGGAAGTCATTCCTGATGAATTTCTTTTAAATGGTATTGAAGAAATTACATACTACAACAAAAGTCCTGATACTTTAAAGCAAATAGTCGTCCGCTTGTATCAGAATATTATGAGAGCAGGAGTTACTCGTGATTTTAACTTTAGCCCTGATGGTCTAACCGATGGAATAGTATTAAAAAATATAACAGCGGATGATCGGGAAATAAATATTGAAGATAAAAGCCAATACTACGAATACGGAACCGTTTCATATATAAAATTAGCTAATCCGCTGCTCCCGAATTATAGTATTGATTTGACCTTTGAATGGAGTTTTGAAATCCCGTTTAAGGAAAAGATCAGAATGGGTGCATACGATTCTACTTCTTTTTTTATTGCATACTGGTACCCGCAAATTGCAGTATACGATGATTTAAATGGATGGGATACGTATATGTATACAGGATACCAGGAAATGTATAACGATTTTAATGATTTTGAAGTTGAAATAACTGTCCCGAATAGTTTTGCAGTCTGGGGGACCGGGGAATTGGAAAATGCTGAAGATGTTTTGATTGAAAAATACTACAATCGTTACTTTAAGGCTTTAACATCCGATACGGTGATTAATATTATAGATTCTACAGAACTTAGAACTGAAAAAATGTTCAAAGGGGAAAATGAAAAAAATATCTGGATATACTCTGCCCAAAATGTCAGTGATTTTGCCTTTGCAATGAGTGATGAATATTTGTGGGATGCAGTTAGTGCTGTTGTTGATAGTTCTTCAATGCGAAGAGTCTTTATTGAAGCGGCATACAAAAAAGAGACTGAGGATTTTTATCATGTTGCAGAGTTTTCGAGACGGATAATTCATTATTTCTCATTTGAAATGCCCGGAATTGCATATCCTTTTTACGGTTTAACTGCTTTTAATAATGGAAGAAGGGGTGGGGGAATGGAATTCCCGATGATTATAAACGATGGTAATTCATCCTCTCTCGATGCATCTATAAGACTTACATCTCACGAAATTGCGCATCAGTATTTTCCGTTTTATGCAGGAACAAATGAAAAACGATATGCTTTCATGGATGAAGGCTTGGCTGTTTTTCTTCCTTTTGAATTTCAGGAAAAGAGTACCGTTGACAGCGAACACCGCAGGCTTTATTCAGTTGCAGGCTATGAAAAACTTGCAGGGATGCAAATAGAAATGCCGCCTATGATCCCTTCCTTTTTTCTCACCAGTACCTCTTACAGAAATGCTGCTTATGACAGACCATCATTAGCATATTATTTTTTGGAAGACTTGCTTGGAAAAGATGTTTTTATAAATGCACTACAGGAATTTCTTACTCATTGGAATGGAAAGCACCCTACAGCCTACGATCTCTTCTTCACATTTAATGAAGTTTCAGGTCAAAATCTTAACTGGTTTTGGAAACCCTGGTTTTTCGACAGAGGTTTTCCTGATCTTGAACTCGACAAAGTCAGAGAAGCAGATGATGGTTATGAGTTCACTGTACGAAAAATTGGAATAATTCCAGTTCCGATTCTTTTAGAAATTTATTTTGATGATAATACTGAAGATGTACTTTACTTTAGTGCTGCAGTTTGGAAAGATGGAAATAAGGAACATGTGTTTGAGTTTAAAACTGATAAAAATATCATCGAAGTGAATCTAGGTGGAGAATATATTCCAGATTCAAATCAGGATAACAATAAAATTATTTTACATTGATTTATTTCTTGTTGTTTCAATCCCGAAATGATTGAGCTCTATTCTTTTTTCTTCTTAGGTCTTCCTCTTTTTTTAGGTTCGGCTTTGGTATCGCCTGTCTTTTTCTTTGTTTTTGATTTTGTGGTTTTCTTTTTTGTTTTTGTCTCATCCTCTTTTTTCTTCTTAGGTCTTCCTCTCTTCTTCGGTTGCTCCTTTACAACAGGTTCCACTACTTTCTCAGGAGCTTTTTCCTCTGTTATCTTTTCTTGGGATGTTTCCGGTATAATTTCTTCCTTCACTTCTTCAACTGGTTCCTCTTTTTTTACAGGTTCTTCAGCTATAGGTTCTTCGATCATTTCGATAGTTTTTTCATCTGCTTCTTTTACCTCCTCGACCGGTGCCTTAACTTCCTCCACCTTTTCTTCATTCTCTTCTACAATTTCCACAACTGGCTCAACCGGCTTTTCTTCAACAATTTGTTCGGTTTCTTGAGTCTGCGGAACTTTTTCTTCAACAATTTCAACTACCGGCTTTTCTTTTATTTCAGGCTTAATATCTGTTGCAGGTTTAATATCACGCTCGATTTTTTCGAAGTGCTTTTTCTCTCTTTTTTCGGATGAGTAAATGAATTTTTTCGAGGATTTTTGTTTTCGTAGCCTGGTTTTACCATAACTTCCTTTAAAAATTTTACCTCTTTTAGTTCTTTTATCGCCTTTTCCCATTAATTTTTTCCTAAAATGAATATTACTGAAAAATTGAATATCCAATAATATATCTTGTTATACTAACTTTCAATTATATAAGGAGAAAATTGAATTTAATTTAATAAAAGCATCTTTTTCGTCTTAATTTTATTACCAGCTCTAAGTTGTAAAAAAAGTACTCCGGATGAAATTAATTGATTTTTTGCGCTAAACTCGACTTCATAGGTGCCAACTGCCTTGTTTTCATTTAGTAGTGTTTCAACGTCATTTCCCAGAATGTCATAAACTTTAAGTTGCACAGAAACAAAGTCACGTGTCCCCTGAGCAGGAATTGTGAACCTGATTTTTGTCGTTGGATTAAATGGATTAGGATAGTTTTGATACAGATTGATATCTCCCGGCTGATTAAAACTTTCCTCTCCTGCATCCATCATACCATCTCTGAATATTGTCAAAATCCCCAGATGATCTGAGCAATATTTATTTGGATTATATGGCTGATCCATTACCAATGCAGATTCAACTGGTTCAATACTCCCGGTATTTTTAATGAATACATAGTCTATTTTTGAGGTAGGCTGATAGGACGGAACGGTGAAACCGGGATCCATGGGATTTACATAAGAATATGTTATTACATATGATGTATCTGTTCCTGTATTTGTTAATTGTTGAATCGATGCAGCATTTGGTGTATCATTGAAATCACCAGTGAGAATTGTGGCAAACGCAGGATGATTCAGCTCAATATTTTCTACATAAGAAATTATTTGTTGTACCTGTTGTATTCGTATTTGATTGAGATTGAAAGCAGAAAGATGAGTGTTAAATACATTAACAGTTCCAAGTGGTGTACTAATTTTATTCCAGATAACCTTTCTCGGGAACACACCTGTTACCAATTGAAAATATCCCATTTCGTCAACAGGATACTTTGAGATTATTCCTATAAATTCTTTAAACTGATTGTTCCATGAATAATGAGTAAACTCATAGTAATAATAATAAGGGATTCCAAAATAATTGCTTAATGAATCTGCAATTACTTTTGCCTGATTATCTGTTCCGCCACCTGTAAGTGATTCATTTATTTCCTGCAGTCCAATTATATCAGGATCAAGTTCAACAAGATTATTAATTATATATTGAATTCTTATCTCCGGTTCTGTGCCTGGTTTCATTCCCTGCAAATTATATGTCATGACTTTAAGTGAATCCCCGCAGGGGAAAATAAATCGGGATGAAAGTAATAGAATAAAAATTAGCCTTAACATAATTTCACTTACTTATTATCTTCATTTGCAAAAATATAAGCACGATTTTTATCCTTAAATCCGGTTAAAAAATAATATAGCGTTAATAATTCAAGTGAAAAAGGAATATAGCCCAGATAACCGAGCAGAGGCATTTCAAAAATGTGAAAAAAATTAGCAAAGTGAATGTCATAAATCCACTTCGGATAAGAAAAATAATTCCACATTTCCCAAAAGAATCCGCATATCAAAGAAGCAATCCACAAGGAAAAAACAGGTTTCCAGTTCCCTTGCTTTAAGTAATTATAAATGGAATTGTGTTTCAGCCACAAATTTACAGGTTCCAAAATGAAAAATACCGAAAGCCAGACCAGCACAAAAAATATTGTGGGATAGATCATGACAAGCGCAAGCATTACTAAACCCGTGATGAAGTGGACTATTATAAATATTTTCGTTGGGATAATTTTTCTATCGATCTTTAAATTATTCATCCATTTCAATGTTCTAACTAACTCAGCTGTTCCAAAAACAGCAGGAACAACCGTAGAAAAACTGAGTGAAGCATAAACTGCATATTCCCACTGACTAAAAAATTGCTTGCCGTCGTAAATCCAGTTTTGTGTCCTAAGATTAAATAGTTCAAAAAGCCACCATACTGGAGCAGAAATTAAAAAAAGTAAAATGTATTTTTTCCAGTTTCTGCTTAGCAGTGAACTACCTTTTCTAAAAAAGACCAGACCATCCACTGCTAATGCAAATCCGAGCCAGAGAGGGAAAAAAAGAATCTGTGTGCGAAGTCCATCTAGACTCCAGTTTAGATACCAGAAAACGATTATAAGGACGAATCCTATCCAGCCATGTAAAGGAAATATTTTCTGTTTGCTGCTCATAATTCAAATGTGATTAAATAGTAATCTTTCCGGTAGAGATAAATTTTTCAATCTGTCTACGGTGGCGCAGAATATGAACAATAGCATGTTCCAGCAGTTGTTCAATGTCATATTCAGGTCCCCAACGCGATTTTATTTTAATTTTCATAATCTCTTTTTCTGAAATTTTCCATTTTCCTTCCAATGTGTCACAGGTGTAATCCAGCATTTTATTCATCTCATTGATAAACTCAGTCCCTAAAAAAAGCCTTCTGGCGGGTGACTTAATTGGAATTGAATATCTATCCCTTATATAATTTGCATATCCGTAACCGGAATTAATTACATGGGATACTATTGTTTGAACAGACCGGCAGTCTTCATCTTTCGTATATTGATCAAATACTTTTTCGAAATCGGATTCAGGAATTCCCTTCACAACATTTATCAATTCGTTCCCGGCATGTTCGTACTCGTCCATTAATGCACCAATTGCACCATTACGATATTGTTTTTTCATGCTTTGTATTCTTTCAATATTCAAATTTAAAAAAACAGCCAGCCGTGACTTCCAGCTACAGCTCCAATTATTGTAATCAAGCTAAGAAGCAGCAAGATTATATGCATTCTATACATATTTCTGAATGTTTGTTCAGGATTATTTTTAGCTTTTTCCCTCATTTTTTTATGAAGCAAAAATGGCTCCAGGATAAAAAGTAGAAGTGTAAAGATTAACCAGACCAAAACCATTGTATGCATCCACCAGAACGAAGCATCCAAAAATCTGTCCCAAGCGTTTAATTTGAAAACCAAATATATCCCTGTTAACCCGGCAAGTAGAGTTGTGATCCTGGATTGCTTGGCAAAGCGATGTTCTACTCTTTCAAAAAAATCTATTCTTTCTTCTTTAGATTTAAATCTTTTAACGGCAGGTAAAACAGTTAAAGTGACAAAAGCCACTCCACCGATCCACAGAACGATACTGAGAATGTGTAAGATCCTTGCGATTGCAATATCGTACATTTTCCATAGCCTTTTTAGTTGTTCCCATACAAAGTAATAAGTAGAAATGAATTTAGTAATTCCTGCGTCAAGTTTAAAAATAAAAAGACCACCAAATTGGTGGTCTTTTAGAGCTTTTCTCAATAAGTATTATCTCAGCAGTAACATTTTTTTAGTATCTACAAAGTTTCCGGCCTGCAGCCTGTAGAAGTATACGCCGCTTGGAAGATTTGCAGCATCGAAGGTGACTTCGTAATTACCGCTTTGCAGTTCTTTATTTACTAACTCAGCAACCTCCTGACCGATAAGGTTATATACTTTCAAATTAACATTGGATAGATCAGGAACGGAATATTTAATAGTTGTTGATGGATTAAACGGATTTGGATAGTTCTGAGATAATGAATAGCTATCGGGTGTTTTGTTATCAGTCGGCCGAACATCATTTACCCAATCTTCGCGATCAAAATAAACCCCGGAATAATTAGAACCCGCATAAGCAATAATTGTTACACTACCGCTTAAGCTGCCGACTTCAGGTTTTTGCAGACCTGTTGGATCGTTTCCAGTATCAGACATCTGAAGACTTTCAGACCAAGTTGAGCCATCATATCCTTTATATTTTATTATGCGTGGAGGATTGTTGCCTTCCGGAGATTGAACAAAAGCCGCTTTGAAATCCTGAGCCGGAGACACGGAATACTCTACCGACATAGAAGGGTATTTGTTTTCATTTGGAATTACCCAGGTATTGTATGGTGTCCAAACATTAAGGTCGCGCGTTGCATCGTAAAGATCAAATGATGATCCAACCTGTTTTTCAAAGACCACAATTACTTTATTATTCGGATCATCTTCCCTGGAAGCAATGATTTCCGCATGTCGCGTAGTATCGACAGATCCTTGGGCAATTGTATAGTAAGGGAGCCAACTTGTCGGGTCAGCATAATTCGTGTTTTCAATAGCATATAAATTACCAGTATTGAAACCATTGAAGGTCGTATAAACAGCACCGTTCCATCCATAGGCAAAGTCAAGATCTTTTCCTACAAAACCATCAATATTTACTTTGTCTTGCCAGACCGTTCCATAGCTGGATGGTTCGCTACGAGTAGAATATATATAGTTGCTGCTATCGTAAATACAGAATGCACGGTAATTTGAAATACTGTAATTCCTGTCTACGGCAAAATCCAGAACACCTTCCGATACTATTGTATAGTAACTCCATGCTCCTGGTGTATTCATATCTCTTCTACCTACTCTCACCCGACCATTATCAAATCTGTAAAATAATAATATATACGCTTCAGAACCGCTGGGGTGATCGAAGCACATAAGTTCTATCTGTTCGAACAGAAGAGTACCTGCAATAAGCCATATAAATCCCCACTCAGTCCAGGTCGCGCCACCATCAGTTGATTTATAAACATAAACAGAATCTTTAGGTGATGAACCATCTTTTCTTCCATTTACAGCAATATAAATATCACCGTTTCTATTAATATCCATCGAAATATCAAAAGATCTTCCATTTGTAATCATAACATCCTCACCCCAAAATTCTGTTTCCAACGGTTGTTCATATTCTTCATTTGCTGGCTTATCATTAAACAAGTTATTGTTGCCAACTGGTGAACCATCAGCTGTTAAATCAGCCACTCCGGAATTTGAATTTGAGTATAATTTAGCAACCTCTGGATTAACCTTTTGCCAGGATTGAATTATTTCTTCTCGTAATCTTGCATACTCTTCCCAATTTCCATTGTTTTCAGCAACAGTTATTTGCTCGACAAGCAATTGAATATTTTCAGGGGCTACAATTGGAGCCGATCCTGAAATTTGATCACTGTTTTGAGCTTGAATGAAAAAGGTAGCGCCGAAGAAACAAAGTGTGAGAATCATTAAAAATGATTTCATAAATTACCTCCTTATTGAATGTGAAGAAAAATAGAATTTGAAATAATTCTACTACTGTCTTTTTTTTGATTAGCCTACTTTATATAGCAAATATTTATTGCTGGTTTATTTTACTGGACTATTAGCTGTAAGGCAATATAACATAATATAATGAAATAATAAATTAATAACTCACAACCAAGAATGGATATATAGTATCAACAAGTATAAATAAGCAATAATTCTTCCTAAGAACTTTCATAAGGTCCGTTATATCTGCAGAAATTATACCACAATACTTTCTCAAAATATTATTTTGTTTGGCAAGTTTACTTTGGCAAAAAGTAATAATTTACCGTAAACTTAATATTTTTTACTATTGATTATCTTCCGAATGATGATATTTATAAAAAAGAGATATAATTATCTAATAATTTGTTGATGATGAAAGTTATTAATCAAATACTGGTAAGGCTGATTAATGATTATTTCAATAGAATTAATGAAGCAGAAAAGAAAAGATTTTTAAACTGTGAGGTAAGAGTTGCAATTAAAACTGAAAAATTTGAGAAGAAGGGATTTTATTTTCTACATTTCTTTTTCAGCTAGCAGCATTTTACCCTCAACGAATTGTCCCTGTTTGATGTTTTCATCTGATAAATAGACGATTCCTTCTTCATCGTGAGGTTCGCCATAAGTTGAGTGAATTGATTTTAACCCTCCAAGCCATTTTCTAGCATCAGAAATGTATACTAAATCGCCAACTTCGGCTTTCATTTTTTTCATGTCAGATTTAGAAAAGAAAATTAAATCCTCATCAACATCCCTCAGTACCCATTTTACTTTTACTTTCTTTCCTTCCTCATCATTTAATTTTCTCCCTTTAAACATTTCCTTGGCCTGAGCAAGCGACCATGCTGTTAAACCGGTTGTATGAGTGGCTTCATCGTACTTAACAAAATATGTAGTTGATATTGATACAATTGCAGACGTAACAAGTGCAAGAATCAGCATTACCGTAATTTCAGGAATTGAATCAGTATGTAATGTTATAATGGAAGAACTGAAAACCAATCCTACAAAAATTACCGCCGCCAAAGTGCTAAGCGAAAACATGATAAATCTATGATTTTCTTTTCTTTTTAATGCATTTACAATCTTTTGTTGAAGACTTGCCGTTAATGCAGCTACTATTGCAATTCCCGAGCAGACAAATAGGTTATACAAAGCCCGTATATACGAATAAGGATGAGAGGTATCCATTTCAATTCCATGATCAAAGGGCGCAATTAAAATTGCGGGATAATTTGCACCGAGAATCATTAAGGTAACTCCACCTAAAAATGACGTAATTACAGCAGCAGGAGTAAATTTTCGCCAAAATATTCCCAGGAAAACTGCTACAACCAGAGGGGGAGTTAATGTTGAATGAAAGAATCCGTGTGCTTCATATACGGTTGGGAAATCTCTGAATACTAAAACTGCTAAAACACCAAGGGTAGTAATTACGACTGATGATACTCTTGCAGATGCTAATTCGTGCCTGTCTTCTGTACGCGCATCTTCGTCATATTTTTTTAACCAGACTTTTATTGGTCGGTGAACATCATTAATATATATTGCGGCAGTTGCGTTAATTAATGTATCAACTGTTGACATCAGGGCAGCAGTAAGTGCTGCCATAATAAATCCAAAAACTCCGGGTGAGGAGACAATATTTGCAACAACGACAAATATTTCATCCGGGCTGGTGTTTGGTGGAACAACATCGGGTGAAATTAATGAGATCGCTTTTCCAACCCATCCGGCATTACCGACAACAATTGCTGAAATCGGAAGCATAAACATTACATTGAATGCAGCCGCTTTCCTACCTTCATTAACGCTCTTAGTGGCCATAAAGCGCATTATTAAACCCATATTCAGAAATAAAAATCCGACTGATCCGGCAACGCCATCCTGCCAGAAAATCCCAACAAAATTAAAACTGGAAGGGTCATTAAAATGTGCTAAAGGAAGTTTCCATGAGGTCGGAAGTATATTCCAAAAAATATCGAAACCACCCAAGTAACTGATTCCAAGAAAGAATAAAAGTAATCCTGCAAAAAGCAGAATAAATCCTTGCAGTAGATCAGTAAAGATGACTGCAGTTTGTCCGCCAAAAGTGATGTAAATACCGGTAATAACTGCTATAACAGTTATAACACCCATCAGTGTTACCTGAAAATTCATCCCTAAAATTTCAAAACTTTCGGGGAGGAGTGGCAATGCAGCTTTGCCGAGCGTTAAAAATCCAATTCCGATGTAGCCGATCATATAGAGTAGCAGCAATACCGTAGCCAAGAATCTGGCAGAAGGACTAAATCGTTTTTCAAAATATTCCGGTATAGATCTGATTTTCGAATATACAATTATTGGCAGCCATCCGAAGAAAAAGAAGGGAATGAAAAACCAATCGTTTATATAGGTCATTGTTGAAGAAATTCCGTGTTCAAAGGCTTTTGCAGAATACTTAACAAAACTGTGGCTTCCTACCCCGGTTGCAACAATAGAGAAAGCAATCAGCCACCATGCAAATCTTCTTCCTCCAAAAAAGAAATCTTTTGTACTTCGGTTATACTTGCCAAAATAACTGCCGAACAGCATAATGACCAGAAAGTAAACGACCATTACAATCCAGTCAGTAGAAGTTCCTATATTGTGAAATGTTTCCTGACCCATATCAGAGATAAAGAGCAGCAGTGATTAGAAAGAAGTGGATAGCGACAAAATAGAAGAAACCAAAAAGCATGACCTTCAGCCAAAATTTATGACGTTTTTTGGTTAAATCTATGGCACCGCTTTTTTTAATAATTAATAAGCCGAAAAAGAAGAAAAAACCGCCAATTCCGTAAAGATATATGAACGGCAACCAGGAATTTAAAAAAGAAGGCATCAGCTTTTGTTAATATTGAGCTAAAAACTACATTTTCTCTTCTTAAATTATATAACACTGAGCTAACTAACAAACAATAATGATTATCTCCAGAGTGTATAAGCAAAATATTTAACAATTTCTTAACATTGAAAATCGATCCCTGAATGGTAATTAATCTTAATTTAATTATTGTCTTTAAATTATATACAGCAAGGAACTGACGTTTGGAAATATACTTTGTAATTGTAATAATACTTTTTCTATTGGCAGCATCTGACTTGATCGTTGGGGTAAGTAATGATGCGGTGAACTTTTTAAATTCTGCAGTCGGATCAAAAGTCGCACCACGACATATAATATTGATAGTAGCCAGCCTTGGTGTTTTTGCCGGAACTGCTTTTTCCAGCGGTTTAATGGAAGTCGCCAGAAAAGGAATTTTTAATCCTGAAATGTATTTGTTTCAGGAAGTGATGATAATTTTTGTTGCAGTGATGATAACCGATGTTCTGCTTCTCGACCTCTTTAACACTTTCGGTTTACCTACCTCAACTACAGTCTCTATTGTTTTTGAACTTCTAGGTGCAGCTGTTGCAGTATCTATACTCAAACTTGCAGAATCAGGGGCTGATTTTGCAGGATTTGTTCAGTATATAAATTCATCTAAGGCACTTGCAATTATATTAGGTATACTATTATCAATTGCAATCGCCCTGGTTGTTGGAGCTTTAATTCAATTTATAACACGGCTGATATTTACTTTCGATTTTAAAAGCAGGATTAAAAGATATGGTGCTATCTGGGGTTCCATTGCATTAACTGCGATTACATATTTTATATTGGTAAAAGGTGCTAAGGGAACTTCCTTTCTATCAGAAGAAGCTGTAAAGTACATTCTAAATAACACAAGCATAATTTTAGTAGGCAGTCTTATAATATGGTTTTTAGTACTTCAAATTTTATTGTTTACTACAAAAATTGATATTTTAAAACCTATAGTTTTAATAGGAACCTTTGCTCTTGCTCTTGCTTTTGCTGCCAATGATCTCGTAAACTTTATTGGGGTTCCGCTTGCCGGTTTAAGCTCGTATGTAATTTCCAGTAGCAGCAGTGATCCTCTTAATGTTTTAATGGAAGGATTAAGGTCTCCAGCAAAATCGCATACTTTTATTTTATTAGGTGCGGGGGCAATTATGGTCATTACTCTGTGGTTGTCCAAAAAAGCAAGATCTGTTACTAAAACCGAAGTTGATCTTGGAAGACAGTTTGAAGGATTTGAGAGATTCGAATCATCGGTGTTTGCACGCTCCATAGTAAGAATGATTTTAAGTGCATCGAGTATATACCATAAAATTTTTCCCGCTAAAATCCAGTCTTACATTAACAAAAGATTTGAAAACGCCCGTTCAGTTTCACTTGACAGCTCGGCACCAAGTTTTGATCTTTTAAGAGCCTCCGTAAACCTGATGGTTGCCAGTATTTTGATTTCATTCGCTACTTCGTTAAAGCTGCCTCTTTCCACGACTTATGTAACCTTTATGGTAGCTATGGGTACATCACTTGCAGACAGAGCCTGGGGACGTGAGTCAGCTGTTTATCGTGTTAACGGTGTCATAACGGTTATCGGAGGATGGTTTTTTACTGCATTTATGGCTTTTACTGTAACCGCAATTTTTGCAACAATTATTTTCTATGGTGGAATTACAGCGATAATAATTTTATTGATCATTGCTGCTTACTTTCTGGTTAAAACTTATTTATTGCATAAAGAAAGAAGTATTGATGAAGAGGAGATGGAGAGAATTTATTATCAGACTATACAAAATGGTTTTGATGGAACTGTAAACAGCTTTGAAGCAATAGACGATTTTATTAAATCATCTGTTAGTTGTGTGCGTGAAGCTTTGGATGGTTTATACAAAGAAGATAGAATTCTTTTGAAGCAGACACGGAAGAAGGCGAAAAAAATAAATAAAAAGGCCAGAATGATAACCGGTAACATCTTTAAAACCGTGCAAATTTTAGAGGATAAGGAAATTAAGAAAGGTAAAAAATTTGGTAAAGTAATTAATTCTATTCAGGAAATTGCACTTAATTCCAGATCCATCGTGCAAAATTGTCATGACCATATTGATAATAATCATTCCCGTCCATATCAGGATGAGTACGATTCACTTGTAAAACTTTATAATTTTTTAAATGAAGAAGTTCAAGGAGCATCTGATATTCTTTCTAATAAAAATTTTGCTTCTTTGGAAGGATTTAAAAATACAGTTTTAAAATTCCGCGATGTAGCGGATAGTTTTGATCTGACTCAAGTTTCAAGAATTAAAAATAGTGATAGTTCTGCACGTAACAGCCTACTCTATTTAAGAATATCTTCTGATACCGAAAATATTTCGCTTCACATATTGAATCTTGTTACTGCACTTAAGAGTACATTTGAAAGTTTTAATTTACAGATTGGAAAGACAGATGAACATGAAACTGCTTCTGAGAAGAAATTAACCTAATAAATTCTCCAGGCTTCGAAACATCAATTCTTTCATCCCGGTTTGCGGATTTCCCGTAATTTGATTTAGTTTATTGCTGAACATAAGGCCCCAGCTGGTTTGCACAATATATTGTGGAAGAGCAATATCCATACTTTCAATTCTTCCGCTGTAAATCGAACTTAAAATCAGTCCGACAATGTCAGTTTCATCCTTCAGGAATGTTTTCAAAATTACTTTTTCCTTTTCGAATGAATCCTCTCTCATGAGTAAAAGCATTAAATCGTAAAGCAGTTTGTATTTTAAGTATGCATTCTCTTTGTAGCTAAGATATTCCATTAGCCTGCCACCGATGGGAATGTCCTCATTGTTAAAGATGGCTTTTATATCATCAATAAAATTTGTGGCTTCCCAGTACAAAGTATCATAAAAAAGATCTTCTTTGGATTTGAAGTAATGATAGATTGTTGCTTTACCGATCCTCACATCACGGGCAATTTCATCGAGTGTAGTTTTCCCCTGTCCATGACGTGCAAATCTCTTTGCAGCAGCACGGATAATTTGATCTTTTCTTTCTTTCGACAAAGGTTGGGCTGATTTAGTTATTTACAATTTTCTTTTTTGCGTCTTGAATTATTGAGGCTGCTTTTTTCTTACCCTCCTTTATAATCTGCTCGGCTTTGTTTTTACTTGTATCGTAAATCTCTTCAACATCTTCCAGAACATCTTCAGCTTTATCGGAAATTTTTCTCCTTAATTTTCTGCCTGAAGAGGGAGCATACAACAATGCAAAGATACTTCCGACTACTCCTCCGATAACTAATCCAAAGAGAAATCCACCGATTCTATCTTCCTTTTCCATTGTTCCACCTGGTTGTTGTTATACAGTTTTGTTGATACAATATATCAATTCGCGGTTAATAGTCAAGAGAAAATATTTATTAAACTACTGCCTTTTTAGAAGTTAATAATGAAATAAAAATTGAGACAATTATTACCAGTAAGCAACCAATAACGTTGTACCAAAGAAAAGGAATATCTGTAAAAAAGTAGCAGTAAAGCACTGCGCATTCTGCTGCTATTGCTGCGATAAATGTGGGTGTTCCACTAATTTTTTTCAAGTAAAATGCAGTAAGAAAAATTCCGAGAATTGTACCGTAAACAAGGGAACCTAGGATGTTTACAGCTTCTATCAGTGAACCGAGGTGCTGTGCAAATAACGCAAAAAGTATTGCATAAAAACCCCAAAAAATAGTCGCCATTTTTGATGCTTTTAAGTAATGATTTTCTGTTGCGTTCTTTTTAAATAATCTTTTGTAAAAGTCTATAATACTCGTAGATGCAAGTGCATTTAGCTCAGCGGATGTTGATGACATAGATGCTGAAAGTATTGCCGCAATTAATAAACCGATTATACCAACAGGTAAAGAATTAATTATGAAAGAGAGAAAAATATAGTTAGTATCATTTGTCTCAGCATCCGGATTAACTTTTTTAATTATATCAATCGCATCATTTTTTATCAGTGCAGCTTCATTTTCTTTTGTGAGTACCTGGTTTGTTATCTCCGAAGTTAGGTCGTCGTTGCCGCTTTCAATTGATTTAAGGAGCCTGTGTAATTCACTCCTTTTGTCTTTGAATAAAGCTTTATACTCTGATTCCAGCTCAATGTATTCATTTTTATATTTACTGTTTTTTACGTTATCTACTTCAACACGGTTAAAGAAAAGGGGAGGAGTAGCAAACTGATAAAATACAAATACCATTGCACCGATAAATAGAATTATAAACTGCATTGGAACTTTAACTATACCGTTGGTAAGTAATCCTAACCTGCTTTGCGCAACAGAGCTGCCAGCCAGATATCTGCCTACTTGTGATTGATCTGTGCCAAAATAGGAAAGCATTAAAAACGTTCCACCGATTATTCCCGACCAGAATGTGTATCTGTTATTCAAGTCAAATGAAAAATCTATTGCATTAAGTTTTCCCATTTTACCGGCAACATTAACCGCGTCAATAAAAGATACGTCCTTGGGTAAAAGAAAAAATAATAGAACGAATGCCGAAAACATACCTGCTGTAATGATAATCATTTGTAAAAAGTGTGTTTTATTTACAGCATTTGTACCGCCGATTGTTGTGTAGATTATAACCATGATACCAACTACGAGTATAGTAAAATTTATTTCCCATCCAAGGATCACAGATAAAATTAAAGACGGTGCATAAATTGTAAATCCTGCTGCAAGACCACGTTGTGTTAGAAATAATGCGCTTCCAAGCATTCTATTTTTTAAATCAAATCTTTTTTCAAGGTATTCGTAGGCAGTGTAAACATTTAATTTATTATAAATAGGAACTGCAGTGACTGAAAGGATAACCATTGCAATCGGCAACCCCAGATAAAACTGGACGAACCGCATTCCATCTACATAAGCTTGCCCCGGAGTTGAAAGAAAAGTAATTGCACTGGCTTGTGTTGCCATAATAGAAAGTGCAACAATCCACCACCGGCTTGTTCTGCCGGCTCGCATGTACGAATCAATATCTTTAGTCTTCCTTGTCTTCCATGTACCGTATATTACTACGAAACCGAGAAAAGTGGTAAGTACAATCCAGTCAATATTACTCAATCAAAAACCTCTGTGAATATGTAGAAAAGAATAATGAGCACTATGAGGTTCAGTATTACAAGCGAGTATAATTTCTTCCAGCTTCCTAAGATAGGAGGCGGGGGATCTGCATTTTTTGAGTTATGATTTTGTTCTGTCAATTTGTACCCGCGGAAATTAAATTTATAAAAAGATTGTATGCACCGGTAACACCTGCGGGCAACTGTCTGAAAAATGATAACCCTGTATAAATAAAATTTCCTTTGCCGTATTTACAATACAGCAATGAACCTTGCAATGGTTTTGAATTTGTGTCATTCATTTCGAGAAGCGGTTGATATTCCGGAGCCCAGCTGCCTGGGAAGTATAAGCCTCTTTCCTGAATCCAGCCATTGAAGTCTGCTTCGGTTATTTTATTCGGAAAGTTTAGTAAAGGATGTTCAAAATCCAAAATTCTTACAGGTGAATTCTCTTCTGTAACCCGGTCACGTGATATTGTTAGACTATATGGTCCCAGTTCCTCAGGTAATTCACTAAAAGTGTTGTATTGAACAACCAATGTCCCACCGTTAGATACATAATCCATTAATATTTGATGATTAATTCTTAGGCTGCGGTTTGTATTGTAAGCTCTTATCCCAACAATAACTGCATCAAAATTTTTTAGTGATTCTTTAGCAATGTCTTCATCATTCAAAATCTGGACATTAAATCCAAGATCTGAAAGTATGATTGGAATTTTGTCACCGGAACCCATTATATAACCTATTTTATTTAATGATCTACTGGTGATGTCAATTTTAATTATTTTAGATACTGCAACAGGGATGACAGTTTGAGTCTGTATGTGAGGATATTCAATTGAAACCACACTTCTATTGAGCGTTTCATCATCTATAAATATCTCAGATTTTAAATTCGAAACAGTCGATGGTGAATTTGCATTTACAGTAAATTCAAATTGCTTCTCCTCATTCTTTGAACTAAAATTAAAATCAAAGTATTCAGGTGTTACCATCCAACCATCTTCTGCGATCAATTTAACTCTCCCCTTTGAAGTATCATCCAGACATTTAACTGTAATTCCGACACGGCTATCTTCTCCGTTTATTAAAGTATACAGATCTTTGTTAAAATTAACTACAAGATGAGGAACAATTTCAACACTTCTGTAAACTTCACCTTTAACCGGATCATTCTTGCGATAATACACAGGTTCACTGATTATTAATTCTTTCCCTTCATATTCTAAAGTAAAATTAACAATCAATGGAGATTTATTTTTAGCTAAACCGATTAAAAATTGATCACTCACATCGTACATTTCCTTTTGCCGATTCCCATTCAGCCAGTACGGTTGCGTATAACTTAAATCTGCCGGGATGTAACAGTCCTTTTGAACGTTTATCATTTCACCCACTAATAAAGGTGAATTTATTACGGAATCTTTTTGCTGGTAACTCACCTCAATGTTTTTTAGCACGAATGGTTCATGCGATCGATTAACAATGCCAGTCTCAATTTTGAAACTGTTTTCATCTGTTAAATAATATTCATCTGTCACAGCTTCTGTCCAAATTCCGGAACAGGACTTTATAAGTTCCAGTAATTCTTTACTCTTAATATCGACCCAGTATTTATCCTCCAGCTTTTGCAATTCATTGTATGCATTCAAAAGCAGAGGAGTAATTTTATATGGTTCTTCAAAATTAAATTGATTTTCGGCTTCCCATAATAAATTTGCTACTGATTGACTCCCTGCAATCCTGTTCCAGGAAAGATCAATCCCTTCAAAAATATCATTCTGGGCAGCAATACCAGACATCTGTAAAAAGTAGTTGTAGTAGTTTCCTCTCCAGCCAGAATCACCGAAGCCCTGACTTTTATGCATCGTTCGGCTTTCAGCAGATATTTCTGTGTACGACTTTCCCAAAAGCTGGTTGTATTCACCGAGATTCAATCTAATTAATGTATCACTTTCAATTCCCATAGAATTTAAAGCCGGAGTCCATGCATTCCAGAAAATTCTTTTTGGTTGCCAGGGCTCAACGTATTTTAGCTGTTCCGGGAAAACATTTGGATCATTAGAAATATTAAAAGCCTCCAGCGCCAATATTGCAGATGCGGTATGTTGTCCGTGTCTTCCTTCTCCTGTAACAGGAAATCTTGTAACGATAATATCAGGTTTGAAATTTCTAATGATCCAAACCACATCGGAAAGAATATCTTCCTTTCCCCATTTATTAAATGTTTCCTCGGCTGTTTTAGAATACCCAAAATCAATAGCACGTGAAAAAAACTGTTCGGCACCATCAATGTTTCTGGCTTGTAAAAGCTCCTGCGTTCTAAGTACACCGAGCAAATCACCCTGTTCATCACCGATCAAATTTTGTCCGCCGTCTCCGCGCGTTAAAGAAAGATATCCCGTTCTTAAAAGTCTACCGAAATTACAATAAGCTAAAAACTCAGTATTTTCATCATCCGGATGTGCGGCGATGTAGAGAACACTTCCAAGCGTGTTAAGTTTTTTCAAAGCAAGTTTAATTTCTGATGAGTTTAATGATTCTTTTGGCTGGGGAAAAAATGAAAAAGAAATTGTAACAATAATTAGAAATAGTTTTTTCAACATAAAGAATAGTGATTTTTTATTTTGATTACTGAGTTCAGATACGGGCACGAATTTAACGATTTGAGACGATTTTACAATAATAAAAATTAGTCCACTACTAATTGAGGATAAACAGTGCAATTTTAAATTAAATGATATGCAGTTTTAATAGTCCTCAAAAGTGGATTGGATTATTATTTTTGAAATGACCCTGACCTCCGGGTTGGGGTAAAAGATAAATCCCATTAATCTTAAGGCTTTAATCTAAACATTGATATCTGCTTTAAAAACATATTAAATTCACAGGCTATATTAGCCGATGGGCTGTTGAATCTGCTTATTTTCTTATATTTACGTATTGTCTGATTATAAAAATGAGCACTAAAATGGTTGAAATTAAAAATATTAAGGTTGGTGATGGTCAACCGTTTGCTTTAATTGCCGGACCGTGTGTTGTTGAGAATGAGCAAATGATAATAGAAACCGCAACTCAAATCAAAGAGATAACTAAAAAATTAAATATCCCATATATTTTTAAATCCAGCTACAAAAAAGCAAATCGAACCAGTTTAAATTCGTTTAAGGGAATAGGCGATGAAGAAGCAATTAGTGTACTGAAAAAAGTTAAAGATGAGTTAAAAATTCCAGTATTAACAGACATTCACTCTCCTGACGAAATTAATAAATTAGTGGATTGTGCAGATGTACTGCAAATTCCGGCTTTCCTTTCAAGACAGACTGAATTGCTAATCGCTGCGGGTAGCTCGGGAAAAGTTATTAATGTTAAAAAAGGACAGTTCCTTGCACCGGTTGATATGAAACACGTTATTGAAAAAATTGAGTCAACGGGGAATAAAAAAATACTGCTGACGGAAAGAGGGACTTCATTTGGATATCATAACTTAGTTGTTGATATGCGGTCTCTGGTAATAATGAAACAATTTGGCTATCCAGTTGTTATGGATGCAACTCATGCAACTCAGTTGCCCGCGAATAGTTCTGTCAGCGGAGGTGAACCACAATATATAAAACCATTGGCAAAGGCTGCAGCAGCAATAGGAATTGATGTATTGTTTGTGGAAGTCCACCCCAATCCTAAGGAGGCATTAAGTGATGCACACAGCCAGTTGCCGTTAAAAGATTTGGAAAATCTTCTTATTGAAGTAAAAGAAATTGATTCCCTAGTAAAAAAAAATGATTTCAACTAAAGAATTGAAAGAATAATTTGACTGAAAAAAATCTGATAGAAGTCGGACGCAAGGTTGTTAAAATTGAAGCCGATGCTGTTTCAAGATTGCAGAGAAGTATAAATAAGGAATTTGTTAAAGCAGTAAATGTAATTTTTAATTCCAGGGGTAGGGTTGTCTTGACTGGTATGGGTAAATCCGGATTGATAGCCCGAAAAATTGTTGCTACTTTAAATAGTACAGGTACCGCGGCGATTTATCTGCATCCGACTGATGCTCTTCATGGCGATCTTGGCATGGTTCGTAAGGATGATGTTGTAATTATAATCTCAAAAAGTGGTTCTACGGAAGAACTTTCCAAACTGATCCCAATGCTGAAACGGCTAGGTGTGAAATTGATTGGTATGTCCGGGAACTCAAAATCAGAATTGGTTAATGAATGTGATATTTTTCTGAATATAACTGTGAAAGAGGAAGCCTGCCCTCATGATCTTGCACCGACATCATCAACTACCGCTGCCCTCGTAATGGGTGATGCTCTTTCTGTTGCTTTATTGGAAAAAAGAGGCTTTACCGTTGAGGATTTTGCAGTATTGCATCCGGGAGGAAGTTTAGGCAAAAGGCTTTCATTGAAAATTGAAGAGATAATGACCAGAGGTAGGGGCATTCCGTTAGTCAGGGAAAATGCAAATATCAAAGATATTATAGTTGAAATGACAGGTAAACGACTAGGAAGCACTTGTGTTGTTGATAGCAAAGGAAATTTAAAGGGAGTAATTACTGACGGAGACCTGCGAAGACTGCTGGAAAAAACTATGGATATCAAAAAATTAAAAGCAAAAGATATAATGACCAAAAATCCCAAGGTAACTCAAAAAGATTTTCTTGCATCATTTGCACTTCAACAAATGGAAAATTACAAAATAACTTCACTAATAATTACAGATAACAAGAAGAAACCGATTGGAATTGTACATCTCCACGATTTAGTCAATTTAGGCTTACAGAGAAGATGAAACTTATTATCTGTGTAATTTTAACTTCTATACTGGTTTGTTGCGATGAAGACAAAATTAAACCTTCCATAGATCAATCAATTCAAAACGAAAGGTTACCTGCACAGGAAAGCTGGAGCTCAACTGTTTTTTTTACTGATTCAGGAAAAACAAAAGCAATATTGTATGCGGGACATTTACAGGTTTTTGAAGATACAAAAGAAACTTTAATGGATGAGGGAATAAAAGTCGATTTTTATAACGAACATCAGATTAAATCAACAACTCTTACTTCTAAAAGAGGAAAAGTTGATGAAACAACAAACAACCTTTACGCAATTGATAGTGTTGTTGCAGTGAACGACAGCGGGGTCGTTCTTAAAAGTGAAGAAATCATTTGGCGAAACAACGATAGAAAAATAATAACGGATAAATTTGTTACAATCGAATCCCCTGATGAAATAATTCAAGGTTACGGCTTTGAATCAGATCAGCAATTAAAAAATTATGTTATTTATAACATTACCTACATTACCAGGGCTAAAAAAGAGTAATGTTTAAAATTATTATACTCATTATTTTAACCACTGTTTGTAGCTCAATTTCCTTTTCACAAGTTGATGATGAAACGATGACAGTAATAGGTGACAGCTTGAGGGGAAAGGTTATAGATGGTGAACCGGTCAGGGAGGTAATTGGAAAAGTAGTGCTTACACAGGGCAATGTTGTCGTCACCTGTGATCGCGCTATTCAATACCTCGCAAAAAATGAAGCTGAATTAATTGGTAACGTGGTGGCTACACAGGATAGCCTGATTCTGAAAACTGAAAAAGGCTTCTACTACGGCGATCTGCGAAAAGCAAAAAGCACAAGCAGAATTACACTTAATGATACAAAAGTAGTCTTGTCTGCAGACAGCGGTGTTTATTTTTTTGATGAAAACAGAGCCTTTTTTCAATCAAATGTAAGATTAATCGACTCACTCTCCGTGCTTACTTCTGGAGAAATGACTTATTTTAAAAAAGAAGACAAAACTATCGCATTAAAAAACGTAAAAGTGGTTGATGATAAGAGTGAGTTAAATGCTGATACGCTGATTCATTTTAGAAAAAATAAAATTACTTATGCCGACGGAAATGTAAAATTGAAAAGTTATGAGAATAATACTACCATCTTTGGAAACCATCTGGAAGATTATGCAAATATAAAATATACTCTCATTACTGAAAATCCCTTACTCATGCAGGTAGATACTACTATTACTTCAGAAACAGATTCTCTTACTGAATATACAATTGATACTTTATTAATTAGCTGCAAAATAATGGAGGGATTTAGAGACACAACTGATTTATTTAAAGCGATCGATTCGGTGAAGATTTTCCGAAGCGAATTTGCATCCAGCAACGACCACACGCTTTTTTTAAGAAACGAGGACAGAATTATTACTAAAAAAATAAATGAAGATGCATCGCGACCCGTTCTGTGGTATGAAAATTCGCAGCTAACCGGTGATTCGATTAACATTCTGCTTGAAGAAAATCAAATTAAAATGCTGGAAGTATTTGAAAATGCTTTCATGCTTTCACAAAGTAAAAATTTTCCCGAACGCTTTGATCAATCCTCATCAAGAAATATTCAGCTCTATTTTATTGGCAGTAAATTAATTCGAGCAGAATTTGATGAAAAAGTCCAGAGCATTTATTATCTATTTGAAGAAGAGGAACCTAACGGACTCTCAAAATCAACGGCTATGTCCGCAGTAATTGTTTTTGAAGACAATGAAGTATCGGAAGTTCGATTGTACGGATCACCAACAAGCGAATTTTACCCTGAAGAAAAGGTCAGAGGTTTAGAAAGAACGTTTACTTTGCCTAAATTCGTATTACATAAAAACAGACCATTAAAAACTGATCTGCTTAAAGGACTGAAATAAATAACTTTTAATTTATGGCAACTACTCTTAGAAGCGAATCGCTCGTTAAAATCTATAAGAAAAGAAAAGTGGTAAATAAAGCTTCAGTTCAGGTAAGCAAAGGTGAAATTGTTGGACTCCTTGGTCCGAATGGCGCTGGGAAAACAACTACATTTTATATGATTACCGGCATGATTAAACCTGAATCCGGAAAAGTTTTTCTTGATAATGTGGAAATCACGACCATACCAATGTACAAAAGAGCCAGGATGGGAATTGGCTATCTTCCTCAGGAGGCATCAGTATTCAGAAGACTTTCAGTCGAAGATAATTTGCTTGCGGTTTTAGAGACGACAAATCTTAATAAAGAAGAGCGAATAAATAAGTGTGAAAAACTTCTCGATGAATTATCAATTCAGCAAATAAGAAAAAGTAAAGGTTTTCAGCTTAGCGGGGGCGAGAGAAGGAGGACGGAAATTGCACGTGCCCTTGCAACCGATCCGAGTTTTATTTTGCTCGATGAACCTTTTGCGGGTGTTGATCCAATTGCAGTTGAAGATATAATGAATATTGTTGCCAACCTCAAAAACAGGGGAATAGGTGTTCTGATTACAGATCATAATGTTCACGAAACTTTAAGCATCGTAGATAAGGCTTATATTCTAATTGATGGGGTGATTTTTAAGCAGGGAAGTGCAGATGAACTGGCGAATGATGAAGAGGTGAAAAAACTTTATCTCGGTGAGAAGTTCAGACTTGATAGATACTCTTAGTTCAATAAGGGTCGCACCTACGGTGCTTCATATTTTTTTTGCAGTAGCTGTTACAAACAAATCACTACTACGGTGTTTAAGGGAAAATATCATCTGAGGAATGCTGAAAAGGGAGTTCCGCAGTAACGACCTGTTTGTAAAACAGTACTAGCAATAGGTACATAAAAGCTCCATAGGAGCGACCTATTTATATGGTTGGAAATACGTCTCTTATTATTTTTTCCGCCTTTGGCAGATTTTCCTTCTTACCTAAATCAAACCATATATCATCAGTATGATTATAAGCAGTAACTTTTTCTTGGCTGGCTGCTGCCAGATATAAATCAACTAAAGTAAAAACATCTTTATGGGGAAAATATTTGAATATTTTCGGTTCTACTATTTGAATACCACTGAAAGCCAGTAATTTTATTTCTCCGATCGGTTTACGAACGACTTTTGATTCCTCAGTTTTTTCATTCTTCCACCCTGCTAAGTAATTTTCTTCATCAAATACAAAGTAACGTGATGATTTTCTTTCCATGACTGCCAGAGAAGTTATAGCATTTTCTTTTTTATGATGATCGAAAAACCTGTTCAGATTTATATTGGTTATTACATCTACATTATGAACAAGGAATGGTGAAGCATCTGAAAAAAAATGTGCTGCCTTTTTCAGGCCACCGCCTGTTTCCAACAACTGTTCGGATTCATCAGATAATACAATCTTACATCCGAAGTTTGAGTTTTTCTTCAGATAATCTTCTATCAAATTTGCGTGATGGTGAATGTTAATTATAATATTATTAAAGCCAAAAGATTTAAGTCTTTTGATTTGTAGCTCAAGCAGTGGATACTCTTTTATTTTTATTAATGCTTTTGGAGTTGAATTTGTAAGAGGGCGAAGTCGTGTACCAAGTCCTGCAGCTAAAATCATGGCACGCATTTTATTTAATCCTTCTTTTTTAACTGCGTATGATTCAGTTCCACTTTTACTTCGAATTTTTCATTTAAATGCGAGGCTAATTTTTCAGCACAATAAACTGACCGATGCTGTCCACCCGTGCATCCAAAATTAACCATTAAATTTTTAAAATTTCTTTCATTGTAATTTTTAACCGCATTATCAACCAAAATATAAATGGAATCCAGAAATTCATTAACATTGCTTTTCAGTTCAAGAAATTGAGCTACACCGGTATCTTTACCTGTTAAATTCGAATATTCGGAATATCTGCCTGGATTATTTAATACTCTGCAATCAAAAACAAATCCTCCGCCGTTGCCCGAGTAATCGACTGGTACTCCATTTTTGTATGAGAAGCTGTTAACCGTGACTTTCATTTTTTTTTCTTCAGCAACGTTAAATTTTTTCAATACTTCATTTTGCGTTATGTCAATCAATACTTTATGTAATTCCTTTAGATTAAATGGAAGAAGCTCTTCATTTATGAGCCATTCGAGATTCTTTAAAGCGAAAGGAATGCTTTTCAGAAAGTAGGTTTTATTTTCAAAAAATCCTCTGAATCCGTATGCACCAAAAGTCTGCAGCAATCTGATCAACACATAATTGTAATAATGTTTTAAATAATCTTTTTTCTTTACATTGATTTTTTTAGTCAACATTTTTATGTAATAAGTCAACAATTCTTCTCTGTCAACTGGTGAAAAATTTATCTGTGCCTGAAATAGAAGCGAGGCAACATCGTATTGCAAAGCACCCTTTCTTCCGCCCTGGTAATCAACAAAATATAGTTCGTTGCTATGCAGTACAATATTTCTTGCCTGAAAATCCCGGTAAAGAAAATAATTAGAGCCGGCTTTGAGTAATAAATGTGCTAAGGAGTTAAAATCCCCTTCAAGTTTTGCTTCATCGAAAGTAATTTTTGCTAGCTTAATAAAATAATATTTGAAGTAAAATAAATCCCATAGAATAGATTGCCTGTCAAATTTATTTCTGGGATAGCAGCGTGAATAATCTAATTCTTTACCGCCATCGATCTGAAATCTTATTAAATGTTCAAGCGCAGCTTTATATAGTTTTTTTACCTCTGGTCTTTTGTTTTTCAGGGCAAATGAAAATAATGTCTCATCACCTAAGTCCTGAAGCAGATAGATATTTTTCTCCAAATCCTGTACATATAATTCTGGAACATTTAATCCTTTTTCTATAAAATGCTTCGTGAATGAAATAAATGCTTCGTTTTCTTTTTTATCCTTATTATAAACTCCGATCGCAGTTTTTTCTTTTCCCCTGATTCTAAAATATTTTCTGTAAGAACCGGATTCTGCAATAGCTTTTATCTCAAGAGGCTCTTCCTTTGCCCATTTTTTATAAAGTACTTTTATCAGTTTTATAGTATTACTCATTTAATAATCAGACACTCCTCGCGAAGTATTGAGTAAATATGCTGATCCAGGAATTTACCTTTTTTATAAACCGATTTTCTTAATGTTGCCTCTTTTTTATAACCGGCTTTTAGCAAGACTTTTTCTGATGCTTTGTTTCCTTCAAACACGGCAGCAAAAATCCTGTTGTACTTAAATTTTTTAAATGTGTACGGCGTCATTTCTTTTAAAGCAGCAGAGACTATTCCTTTTCCCCAGAATGGTTCAGCCAGCCAGTAACCGATTTCTACTGAGTATTTATTAACATCATCCTGAGGACCTAAACCTATTCCGCCAATAAGCTCTTTTGAATTCGCAATCGCAAAATTGAATTCGGGATTTTGATTGCAAGCAAAAATTAGCCATTCTTCTGCATCTGATTCTTTATATGGAAAAGGAAAACGATCCCGAAGGTTTTTTGCTACATTGTAATTGCTGGCGTACTTTACAAGAGAAATTTTATCAGTAAGCTCAAAGCTGCGCACGCAATATTCACCAATTGGAATTTTCATATGGCAAAATTAAGGAATTTAAAGTGAAGCTGCGTATTACCAATCACCATTTGGTCCGCCGTAAGCGCCCTGATCATTACGTGAACCATTAAAATCATTGTATTCTGGTGCGGGATTTCCATTATCTATACAAGGCGAATCTTCGGAAAGATGAAAGTCAGTTGAAGAAACAAACAAAGGATCCATTTCATCAAAAGCAAGAAAATTAAATTGCTCAATCACATTTGCAGAATCCCCGGAAACAATTTCAATTCTTGGATCACCTAAGTAAGAACGGTTATCGAATAAAATATTATTCTGTATTTCCTCATTTACGGGATCAATTAAAACAATTCCGCCTCCGTAATTCAAACAATAGTTTTTGTAGAATGTATTATTAATAATTTTGTTGGAAGATCTATCTGATAAAATTGCTCCGCCGTAAACAACGCTTTCATTTTTGTAAAAAACGCTGTTAGTAATTAAAACATTCCCTGACTCTATTGCTAATGCGCCACCAAATTGTGTATAGTTATTTTGAAAAACACAATTCTTTATTTCAACATTTGCTGATAGAATACTGATAGAACCGTATTTAATAGGATTATCATGATCCAAATAGACTTTTTCAATTATGCAAAAATTAAATTTGGATTCACCGGATGGTGTATCAATGTGAATTCCTTCCCAATCATTTAAAAATGCAGTAAATGTTATTGGAAATTCTCTTGTCCCGATAGCTTCGATTTCCCCACTAACATGTAATGAAAGTCCATCCTTAAAATAAATTAATGTTCCAGGCTCAATTGTAAGTACATCGTTTGCTTCGACTATTAAATCCTCATCAGCTAAAAATGGTGAATTACTTTTCTTTAAAATACCTGAGACTGTACCGGATATTTTTGTATACGAGCCACCTAAGCCGGGATCAATGTTTGGACCAGTAAATAAATCCCTGTCAGCACATCCGTAAAAAAAGAGAAGTGCACTGAAAATTACTTTTGAAGCTGAACTAATCATTATTTAAACTTAAGTATCAATTTTCTTACAGTAAATTAATCGCATTAATAAAGTAATTTATTTGTAATAATAATATGAAAAAATTTTTCTTTTGTCTCCTGATTCTTTCGAATTTTGTGCCATTTTTAAGAGCTCAGGAAAAATCTTTAGTCGAAGTTGTTGTTGAGTGTAACAACTTACCCGAATTTTCACAAGTTTTTATCACTGGGAATGATCCGCAAATTGGAAACTGGCATCCGGATTTCGCTAAGCTTGATAGATTTGATGACAGAAAATGGGGTAAAAAATTCCATTTCAGTAATGGGAAAAAGCTTGAATTTAAAATAACACGCGGCAGCTGGGAAAATGAAGCGTTGAATGACGATGGTTCACTTCCGACAAATCATAAATTAAATGTTGAGAAAGATACAATTGTAAAAATAAATGTAAATCTTTGGGCCGACCAGTTTGAAAGAAAGATAGAGGGACAAATTACCGGTATTGTAAAATACCATTTGAATATCAGCGCAGATAAAATTAAACAACGCAGTGTAATTGTCTGGCTTCCGCCATTTTATTTTATTGAAACTGAAAAGAGATATCCTGTTTTATATATGCACGATGGGCAAAATTTGTTTGATCCGCGCACTTCTGCGTTTAAAATTGATTGGCAATTAGACGAAACAGCAGACAGTCTGATCCGTAAAAATTTAATTGAATCAATAATTATTGTTGGTATTTATAATACTCCTGACAGGAGAAGTGAATATTCAGAAAATGATACAGGCTACGCATATATGAAATTTATTGTTGACTCTTTAAAAACGTTTATAGATAAAAGTTACAGAACTCTTCCTGATGCAGAAAATACAGCAACCGGAGGTTCCTCGATGGGCGGATTAGTCTCATTTATGTTAGCCTGGGAACAACCTGATGTATTTTCAAAGTCTATTTGTATGTCTCCCGCCTTTAAATACAAGAGATTTGATTTTGTTGATAATGTAAGTTCATACAGCGGCAAGAAAAAGAGCATTAAATTTTATATTGATAATGGCGGCGATGAAATTGACTCAACCATACAGCCAGGGATAGATGAAATGCTGTTAACTTTAAATGAGAAAGGATTTAATGAAGGTGATGATATTTATTGGATTAAAGATGAAAATGCCATGCATGGTGAAAGCGCTTGGGCAAGACGAATCTGGCGAGCACTGATTTTTTTATTTGGAACGGAGGAAGGGAAAAAACTACTTACCGGTTACTGATTTCGTATTAATTTTTTTCTCAAAGTGCTGATAATCTTTTAAACTTTCCCAGTCACCACCCCATGTCCATCCGCGCTTTTTAAATTCTTTCACTAATTGTGAATTTTCAGTTAAAGTCCCCCTTTTGGTAGTATCGTAACTGGCTCCTTCAGGTAAAATAATGTGATTTTTTATGTAAGGATTTTGGAAAGGATTTATATCTACAGCAAGTCCACTTGCGTGCATCGAATGAATTCTTGTTCCGGAGATAAATCTATAATTAAAACTGCAGGTGTTGTTATCTTTCATCGATTCTTCATCGGACCATTTGTACTCACAAATCGGAACAACTTTTTCAACCGGGAATCTTGTTTCGAGAATAAAATTAAAAATTTCGATAATATCATCCACCACTTCTTTATGAACAAGTATTTTCCCCTGATGAATCTTATCATCAAAACCATAATAAGAAACAGTAACTAATTTCAATTTGTCCTTAACTACTTCAGGAATGCTTTGACCGCTCAGGGCTTCATCTATATTGCAATGAGAGTCAATTATTACCTCAGGTATTGAATCGAAGGATGAATTCCCATCAGATTTAGAATAGTTAATAAGTTCCTGGCTTTTCTGTGCAAATAATCTCGGGGATAAAAGAATAACTGATACAGCAAAAATAACTTTATAGGGTGATAAAATCTTCATAAGTAAATAGACTTAGAATTAAGAATAATTAAATCATTACTGTTTATTAATACGGCAAATGTAATAGGCTTGAGCATAAAATCATAGGGCAAAAAAACAACATCATTATTTATTCCACAGAAATTATGAATATATTTCGAAATCAAATTTATAAGGATTTAAATGAAAAAAATATTTGTGACTCTCTTATTACTCACAGCGATATTAGTTGGCTGCGATAATGAGTCAAAAGTTATTACCAAGGAATCGGGTTTAAGATTCTTAGATGATTCTCTTGGTAGCGGAAACGAGGTTAAACCAAATGATCTTGTGACTATTCATTTTGAAGGATGGATGGTTATGGATACTTCAGATCTGTTTGGAGATTGGTCTGCAGATCAGCAGAGATCTATGAATTTAATTGGAAGTTCTAAAATAAGAAATCAGCCGGTAAAATTTGTGCTTGGTACAGGTTCATTTATAAAAGGAAGCGATGAAGGATTAATTGGAATGAAAGTTGGCGGCAGAAGAACGGTTATAATTCCTTCTGGACTTGCTTATGGTGAGCAGGGTATCGGTCCTATCCCCCCAAATACTGATTTAAAACTTGTAGTTGAAGTGCTTGATACAAGAGAAAGTGTTAATGTTGAAATGTGGGATGTTGACCCAGCTACATTTAAAACAACTTCAAGCGGACTTAAGTATGCAGTAATAAAAGATGGTGAAGGTACCTTTGCAGATTCTGGAAATGTTGTTACGGTTCATTATAGCGGATATCTTGAAGATGGAACTAAATTCGACAGTTCTGTTGAAAGGGATGAACCATTCTCATTTATGCTCGGAATGGGGCAGGTTATTCCCGGGTGGGATGAAGGAATTACATTGATGAAAAAAGGGAGCAGGTTTAGACTAATAATCCCACCGCAATTAGCCTACGGTGAAGTAGAACTGGAAAAGATTCCTGCAAATTCCACTTTAATTTTTGATATTGAATTGTTAGATATTCAGTAAAAAGAAATATAGTAAACTAAGATTTATTTTTGATCTTTAGTTCCCACAATTTTATATAATTAAGCATTGTACTCAGGGAGTGCAGGAGCGATATAATCAATCCATGCACTCCATCTTTAAATCCCCTTTTAACTATATAAAACTGTAAAAAAGCAGAAATTGTATGAGATAAAATGGTCCAGCCGGTAACTTTTCTATTCTCTTTAAATAATTCTTTTGCACGTAGAGTCGTATAATTATTAATTTTTGAAAAATAATCTGCAAAAGTTGAAAAAGTATAATGAAGCATCGGTTGTTGAATTTTTTTAACTTTACCATCAACCGTAAAACCTTCATGTACCAAGCGATCGGTTAAAGAAGTTTTATCCTTTTTAAATAATCTGAGCTGATAGTCATTTCCCCAGCCGCAGCTTTTTATCTCTTTGTTGAAGAGAAAGTTTCTTCGCCTGATCTTAAAACCATCTGCATCCGTATCGCGGATTGCTTCAATCTCATTTTTTAATTCCTCCGTAGCTCTCTCATCTGCATCCAGACTTAAAACCCACTCGTTTTTTACCAGACCGAGCGCATATTTTTTTTGAATTGCATAGCCTTCCCACTTTTTAATATAGACTTTTTCAGTAAATTTTTTTGCTGTTGCAACAGTTGCATCCGAACTTTCTGCGTCAACGACTATAATTTCATCAGCCCATTTAACACTGCTTATGCATTCAGCAACGTTTTTTTCTTCGTTTTTTGTAATGATTATTACAGAGATATTTTGCATTTATAGATACGGATGAAAATGGATTATCAAATATAAAATTTTATCAGGCTTATTGCCTGCGAATAATAACTACCACCAAATAGATTTAAATGATTTAAAACGTGATAAAGCTTATAAATATTTTCCCGGTAATCGGAACCCTCCTTTAAAGGAAATGTTTCATTATATGATTCATAAAATTCCGGACTGAAACCACCAAAAAGTCTTGTCATGCCAAGATCGGCTTCGCGATGCCCGTAATATACAGCAGGATCAATTATAACCGCAGAACCATTTTTATCAACCATATAATTACCTCCCCAAAGATCGCCATGCAGCAAAGATGGTTGTTCTTCACTGCTGCCTAATATTTCTTCAATTTTTTCCTCAAGCCTGGCAACTAATTTTCTTAAGTCCGAAGTTGAGTTCCCTAATTTTTCTGCAAGCTGAACTTGATAAAGAATTCTTTTATTGAAGTAAAAATTTATCCAGCTTGTTTTTTGATTTTCATCGGGAATGTTTATTTGCGGATTTGAGCCGATATAATTGTTTTCATAAAAACCAAAGCTCTCTGACGTAAATTTATGCAGCTTCGCAAAGTTTTTTCCAAATTCTCCAAAGAAATTTTTCTTTTTAATTCCGGATGAAATGAATTCTGTTAAAAGGAATTCTTTATTCACACTTAGAACTTCTGGAATTCGGACTGCATTTGCCTTTACCAGCTCATTTAATCCGTTTGCCTCTTTGACAAACATATCATTTGAAGCTGAAGCATTGTATTTTAAGAAATAATTTAATCCTTCCGCGGTTGTAATTTTATAAGCATTGCTAATACAACCACCTGAAAGGGAAGTGAAGTACTTTACTTTATTTTTAAGCTTCTCTTCAACTAATATTTTTATCTTCTCGTTTGATATCATGCTCAATTTTATTTATTAAACCGTTCACTGAATCTTCCAGGATATCAAGGACTATTTCAAATCCTTCATTACCGCTGTAGTACGGATCAGGTACTTCATTAACACTTTTGTTAGATCCAAAACCTGTCATCTTAAAAACTTTGTCCCTGTATTTATTTTTTTCATCTAACGAAATAATATATTTATAATTTTCATCATCCATTGTTACAATATAATCGAAGTGCTGAAAATCTTTTTCCGGATCGAATTGGCGTGCAAGGCTATTTAGATTATAGCCTCTCCTGGCTGCGTGTGCAATCATTCTCGGATCGGCTGGTTCACCTGTATGGTAATCAATTGTTCCAGCCGAATCAATTTCAACAGTTTCGCTTAATCCCTTCTTTTTCAAAATAGATTTTGCAACACCTTCCGCTGCCGGTGATCTGCAAATGTTTCCCATACAGATGAACAGTATTTTTTTTCTCAAATAGAATCTTCTCCATAAAGCGTAATTACAATTTTACGACTACCTGCATGGTTGCGGTGCTCGCAAAGATAAATACCCTGCCAGGTTCCGATATTTAGTTTTCCATTCGTAACAGGCATTGTAAGCGATGCACCGATTATTGTTGATTTAATGTGTGCAGGCATATCATCTGTCCCTTCTGAAGTATGCGCATAGTATGGTTCATTTTCCTTAACAGCCCGGTTGAAATATTTTTCCATATCCAGGCGAACATCCGGATCATAATTTTCATTTAGCGTTAATGAGGCAGATGTATGTCTGATAAATATATTCACCAGCCCGCCTTTAATTTTTTTTATCTCCGGAATCTGCGAGAGAATTTCATCTGTAATAAGATGAAATCCCCGTACTTTTGGTTTAATCGATATTTCTTTTTGAAACCACATCAATTTATTTTACTTACACGGATGTAGACACTCTTAGGGAATTTATATTCTGCTAAACCCAGACATCTGCCTTTAATTCTTATTTCCGTTCCCTGAGTCAGACTTTGTGCTTGTCCAATTTGTTTATCGTTCAAAAGTATGCAGAAGACACTTATTACGGCATTCTCAGATATTAATTCGAGCAAATCGTTGTCATTTTCAAAATCAAAATAAGCTTTCACCTTTCCGATTAATTCAATTTCTTTATTAAGGAATTTCTCATCTGCGCCCTGAACGTCGGTGCTGTAAATCCTTGCTAATTCCCCGGCACTTACCTCAACAGAGGTCATTTCAGTAAAAACGTAGTAAAATATTAATATCAGCAATACCACCATCACGAAATTGCTGAACCTGTTTTTTTTTCTTTGTTTCTTTTTCATCTATTTATTCTTCTTTTAAAAATATTCTGCTTATCAAAATAAAAGATTACTATAAAAAAGGCGAATCATATGATTCGCCTCTAACCTTTTTATATTTAAAATTTCAGCTCTTTTTATTTGGAGGCTAATTCTACAGTAAATGTAATTTCTTCCTCGCCGCGTTTGACAACAACATCTACTATATCGCCGGGTATAAAGTCTCCAAGAGCGTAAGTAAAATCGTAAATATTGGAAATTTTTCTTCCGCCGAATTCAATAATTATGTCGCCGCCCTCCAAGCCGGCAATCTGCGCCGGACTACCTTCCGAAACACCGCTTATTTTATATCCATCAACATTGCCTGCAAAATCCGGAATTGTACCAACGTATACTTTTCTTACAAACATTTTCCCGGATTCTTTTCTTTCAACTAATAAATAATCAGGTCGTTCAGGATTTTGATCAATATCCATTGCAACATTATAAATATAATTTAAAATTGCTTCTTCACCTTCAGCATTAATTTTTTCAGAATCATCGGATGGTTTGTGATAATCTTCGTGTGTTCCTGTAAAGAAAAATAAGACAGGAATTTTCTTGCCGTAGAATGATGAATGATCGCTCGGTCCGTAGCCTTCATCATTAAAGGTCAAATTGAATCCGTAACGGTTATGCCCGTTTAATATATCTTTCCAGTTTGAAGATGTACCAGTACCGTAAACGATAAGTGAGCTGTCTTTCAATCTTCCAATCATGTCCATGTTAATCATTGTAATCGCATCTTCAACAGGGAAGGGCATGTTATTTACAAAAAAGTTCGAGCCAAGCAATCCTAATTCCTCTCCGGAAACAGCAAGAAAGACAACACTTCTTTTTAAATTTTTTCTTTCAAAAGAAAATTTTTCCGCAAGTTCAAGAACACCCGTGGTGCCGGAAGCATTATCATCCGCGCCATTATGAATTTGAGGTTCATCACCCCGGTAGAGAGAACCGCCGCCGCCCATTCCCAAATGATCGAAATGAGCGCCGATGATTATATATTCATTTTTTAAATCGGGATCGTTTCCTTCCAAATAACCCCCAACGTTCCAGCTAATGGTTTCGACTTCTTCCACATCAGTAGTGATGGAAGCAGATGAGTTTTTAAATTCAAATGAAGCCGTTTTTTTTGTTTCGATTATTTTATCGTAATATTCGCGGAAGTTAATCTTTTCAAGAGTAAACAGCCTTTCGATCAGGTTTCTTTTAACATTTACAACGGGAAAATCTGTAATTGCACCTCCACGGTCATATTCAAATTCAATTAAATCATCTTCCATTTTGTGCTCGTCGTAGGGATTAACAAAAATAATTCCTATTGCACCTTTATCTCTTGCAACAGATACCTTTTTTCTTAAAGGAGAATAAGCATCAAATTCGGAGTGAGGAGTATCAGGTTCAGGAGTATTCCGCATGACAACAACAATTTTGCCGGTAACATCGATCCCTTTGTAATCATCGTACTCCAAATCAGGAGCAAAGATTCCGAAACCTGCAAAAACTAAATTGCTCTCAACAGTTGAATTGCCTGAAAAGGATAGAGTTGTAAAATCTGTACTAAGGACCGGAGTTATTTTTTCACTTCCAACTTTAAAATCAAGTTTGTTGTTTTCAGTCAATTCGATAGAATTTATAAATGGAAATTCTTGTAAGTAGGTGCCATTGAAGAGTGGTTTTAATCCATAGTTGTTAAATTCTCCACTAATGTAATTAGCAGCTTCAAAAATTTCTTCCGTTCCGCTGTCTCGTCCTTTTAAATCATCCGCAGCAAAATAGTTTACGTGTTGCTGGATTTCCTCAGCTGTAATTTCAGGATTATCTATTTGCTGGCAAAAATTAGTGAAACCAGTAAGAAAAATAATGATTAAAGTAAATATCGATTGTAATTTATACATCAAATTCTCCGGGGAAAATAATTGAAAAAAAATTAATCTATCCAATCAGCAATGAAAACATTTGTATCTCCTTGTTTTTTGTTAAATCTGTTTGAACAGAATACAAGCTGCTTACCATCGCGTGAAAACATCGGAAACCCGTCGAATGTTTTATTAAATGTGACCTGCTCCAGACCCGTACCATCGGTATTAATCATATACAAATCGAAGTCCCTTCCTGTATCACTCATAATATTTGAGGAGAAGATAATTCGTTTTCCATCCGGATGAAAAAATGGAGCAAAACTCGCCTTACCAAAATTTGTTATTTTTTTTATATCTGTTCCGTCTGAGTTCATGATATAAATTTCTAAAACTGAAGGACGGAACATTCCGTTTTTTGCCAGATCTTCGTAATCAGCAAGTTCCTCCTCAGTTTTTGGTCTGCTTGCTCGAAACACGATTTTACTTCCATCGAAAGAAAAGAAAGCACCGCCGTCGTAGCCCATTTCAAAAGTTAATCTCTTTTGATTAGAGCCATCAATATTCATTAAGTAAAGTTCCGGGTCGCCATCTCTTGTGGAAGTAAATACAATTTTATCCCCTTTCGGAGAAACGGTTGCCTCGGCATCATATCCGTCCGAAAACGTTAATTGCCGAATATCTGTTCCATCTGCATTTACAGAAAAAATGTCAAATGAATTATAAAGTTTCCAGACATATCCTTTAGAACGGTCGGGTGGGGGAGGGCAATCATCCATCTTCAGATGTGTTGAAGCATATAAAATTCTTTTATCGCCCGGCAAAAAATAAGCGCATGTCGTTCTTCCCTTGCCGTTAGAGACAAGTTGTTTTTCTGATCCGTCGATTTTCATTGTAAAAATCTGATCACATTGTAAATCACCAACAGTTGCCTGAAAGATTATTTTTCCTTCATCGAAGGAAAGATATGCTTCGGCATTTTCCCCCTCTTCTGTGAGCTTTCTGATATTACTTAAGTGTTTTTCTCCCTGGATATTATAATTTTCATTTTGCGCAAAAACCGGGCTGAGAAAAATAGTTGGAATCAGAATAGCTATTAAAATAAATTTATTCATTTTCATTGTACTTTCTGTTTTTATTCTGGAACGTGAACCAAAAAATATTTTTTTGCGGATTTCCCAATTGAAACCGCTTCTTTCATTGTCATGTGCATGTCATCCGGAGTTTCTTCGTCATGTCCGGCTTCTAGGATTGCGAGATCAGAATTCCTGGCATGTTTCACCAAATCATCACAATAAGCTGTATCACCCCCGTAACAGATCGTCATTCCATTGAAAGAAAAATTATATCCAAGTGCAGGTACCTGCCGTGTGCCACCTTCAGAAAGGTTTTCTCGGTGGATAACAGGAAAAGGTTTCACAGTTACTTTTTTTGTAACAAAGCTGTTTGTTTTTTTAATTGCCTTTAGTGTTATTTTATAAGTAATTGAATTCGAATAAACCTTTTCAAACGCATTAAAAATACTTTCAATTTCAACGCAGCCATAAGGATAATAAATTGTTAAAGGTGTTTTTTTCCTCATAACGCGAAGGTAAGTTAGTAAAGACCACACACCGCCAACATGGTCGTGATGCCCGTGTGTTACAAAAACATCCGAGATTGCCAATAAATTTTTAACCCCAATTTCTTTATTTAAATCTCTTAAAATTCCGTCACCCGGATCAATTACAAAATGGATATTTCCAGCTTTTAATAAAATTCCAGTAGCAATGTTGGGTATAGAGCAAAAGATTTTAATTGAAAAATTTTTTTTCTTCCAGTTTAAGGGGTAATTCGTTTGTTTCATTAGATTTTATTTGATGAAAAAAAGATGCAGAATTATTTTTCTCTGTAGAACTTACATTTTTTCGGATCTTTACAACGGGCAAAAATGTTAAATGAGTAACTTTCGAAATTAAAACCAAGCTTATCACTTATGACCTTAGGCAGTTTTTTTATATCCGGATCGGAAAATTCAACTATTCTTCCACAATCAACACAAATAAGATGATCGTGTACCTGCTTTTTAAAACTGCTTTCATAACGTGTTACATTATCACCGAAATGTCTTTTAGAAATAAGTTCACATTGAGCTAAAAGCTCGAGCGTTTTGTAAACAGTCGCCCTGGAGACACTTGAGTTAGAATTTTTCATTAAAATATAAAGATCATCTGCGCCAAAATGACCTTCATAGTCAATAGCTGCGTCAAGCACCTCGAATCTTTCAGGAGTAATCCTGTTTTTTTCTGCCTTTAAAAAATTTCTGAATAATTCAGCGGCCTGTTTATTTTTCAATTTTTAACTCAACCTGATTATTAATTTCAAAGATATGATTGAAACAATGCAATAGCAATATTAATTCCACCCACTGTTTGAATTTGATCCGGTTATTCAAATCCTAAAACTCTCAATCCATTTACAGTAATTAATGCCAGAGTATAAGCAAGTATTGTAAAAATAAAAACCTGCATTATGGGAATTTTCCAACTGCCGCTTTCCTTACGAGACACTGCGATTGTGGAAACACATTGCAGAGCAAATATAAAAAACACTATCAATCCTAAAGTTGTAGCAGTTGTAAGTAATTTTTGTCCGGTATCTTCAATAGTCGCACTTCTAAGTGAGTTTAATAGTGTATTTTGATTGGCCTCTTCCTCAGTTGTGACTTTGAATGTCAAAGCCAGGGATGAAACAAAAACCTCGCGTGCGGCAAAGGCAGAAATTAATGAAACACCAATTCTCCAATCCATTCCCAGCGGCTTCATAATTGGTTGAATAAACTTGCCTATGCTGGATGCGTACGAACCTTCAAGTCTTTCTGATTTTTCAATCTGTAAAATTTGAGTTTTTGATAAGCCTTCGGTTTCAAATTGCGGATTTGAGTTCGGGAAATAAACCAGGAACCAAAGTAGTAAAGAAAAAATTAAAATAACAGGTCCTGCTCTTAACAAATATTCTTTTGAGCTGTTATAGGTATGGCTTAGTACGGATGACAATTTCGGTACACGATAAGTGGGTAATTCTAAAATAAAAGTCGATGTATCCTCTACTTTAAAGAGCTTTTGCCTGAATTTATTTAACATGGATGCAATAACAAACGAGATGGTAATTCCAAAAAGATAAATGCCTGCGAGTAAAAATCCACCGAGCCAGAGTTTATCCCTGGGAACTAAATATGCAATAAGCAGAGCATAAACGGGAAGGCGTGCACTGCAGCTCATCAAGGGAATAATAAAAATTGTAATTACTCTTTCTTTTCTATTTGGAATTGTTCTGGCAGCTAACATTGCCGGAATGGCACAAGCAAAACCGGACAGCATAGGAACAAAAGATCTTCCGTTTAATCCGATTTTTGAAAGCGGTTTATCAATAAGCATCGCTCCGCGGGCCAAATACCCTGAGTCTTCCAAAATTCCTAAAATTACAAAAAGAATAATTATTTGAGGTACAAAAACTAAAACCGAACCAACACCCGATATCATTCCTTCTGCAAGTAGATTTGATAACCAGCCTGACCGGAAGTTTGCTAAAACAAGGTTATTTAAATTAGAAAACAACTCATCGACTAAATCCATAAGTGGCTGGGCCAGCCAAAAAATACTTGTGAAAGTTAGTCCCATAATCATAACGAAAATTAAAAAGCCCCAATGTTTATGAAGCAGCACCCGATCTAATTTTAGAGTTAATTCATCTGTCGTGAATCCATTATTTTGCAATATGCTTGGATGGACCTCCAGCTGGTCGTTTGCCTTTTTCAAATTTATCTTTTCTTCATCTACTTTAAATTCCAGGACTTTATTTGTTATATCTTCTATTTTCAGGAACGTATCTACCAAGCTGTTATTTTGTACAATCTTCTCATACGGCACCGGTTTTTGCTTCCCGTTATTTCTAATATTTTCAAGGATGCTGTTCATTGTGCTGATTAGTTTGCCCATACCTTCTTTAGTTCTTCCGTTTATCTGTACAACAGAACAGCCTAGTTCCTTACTTAATTTTTCTGTTGAAATTTTAACTTTCCTTTTTTGCAGGATATCGTTCATCGTTAAAGCTATTATTACATTAAAACCTGATTTTAACAATTGCACAGGTAGTAAAAGATGCCGGGAAAGCTGACTCGCATCAACAGTGGCAATCAGCAACTGTGGTGTACCCAGTTTTGGATGATGATAAAGTGATTTAATTGTTATTTCCTCATCTAAAGATTCAGGAATTAAACTTATTAAACCGGGGGAATCCAGAAGTTCCGCATGAATATTGTACTTGGCTAAAATTCTGCTTGTGTAATACTCAACTGTTGAACCGGGGTAATTAACTGTTTTATAATTTTTACCGCTAAGAATATTAAAGATTGTAGTTTTACCTGAGTTGGGAGGTCCGATGAGTGTTATAACAGGAGTTCCAACGGGGGAAATCATTTCAATTTTATGCAATCAGCTTCACTTTTTCTGATTGCTATAAGTGAGCCTCGTAGTATTATTGCGATAGGATCATTAAATGTAGCTTTGCTAAATAATTCAATTACTTGTCCAGGTGTAAATCCAAATTCAAGTATTCTTCTGCTGGATGGATGAGTACAGTCTATTTCAGCAATTGTTCCTCTCTCCCCAAAATTTAGTTCTGCTGCTGTTTTCATTTTTTAATACGGCTTTTCCTTTTATTTAGATTTAGTCTACATAAAAATAACACTTCTTCGTAATATTGTCAAGAACTTTGATATCTCCATTTTCGATTAAGAATTGAGGATTGAACCGATATTTATTCCCTTTTCCCGGCATAATAATTGTCAATTTAGATTGATGAATGTATGAAATAGACAATTATTTATTAATTATGACTAAGAAAAAAAATTCCGGTAAAAACAATATTTTGACCCAAAAACCGTTTGAAAATAAAATAACTCAGAACGGACAGCTTTTCTATAGATACAATTGTGAGAGCAATAAATATAAATTTATTAGTCCTTCCATAAAGGAATTAGTCGGATATTCACTCGAGGAAATCAATTCCATCGGATTCGAAAAATTAATACGAAATCAGCTTACGGAAACCAAAAATATTTACTCTGAAAATGAAAATTATAAAGGAAGCATGATTGAAGAAATAACTGTAACAAATTTAATTGAGACCAAAGATGGCGATCTGAAATGGATTGAGGATAACTCTATTACCTTTAATGGAACTGATATAAAGAGTACTGTAAAATTCGGTACCTTAAAAGATGTTACTGCAAATATGCGTGATGAAAAAATACGGCAGATTATTTCTGAGATTCTGGAAGCATCCAATTCAGAAAAAAATCTGAAAGAGCTCTTTAAATTTATTCACGGCTGTATTAAAAAATTGATGAAGGCTGATAATTTTTATATCGCTTATAATAAAAAAGACTCTGACATTTTAACATTCCCCTATTTTGTCGATGAAGTTGATACAGATGCACTTGAAAAGAAAATGGGAAAAGGATTAACTGAATATGTTCTGAGATCAGGCAAATCTGCTTTAGTTGATGTTAAAAAAGATGAGGAACTAAGGCAAAAAGGAGAAATTGAACTTGTCGGTCCTCAGTCTCCAATCTGGCTTGGTGTTCCGCTTAAAATTGAGGATAAAACAATCGGCGTGATGGTAGTGCAGGATTATAAAGATCCTGAAAGTTACGGAAAGAGTGAAAAACGAATATTAGATGTTATCTCGTACCCTATCTCAAGGGCTATTGAAAGGAAAATGGTTGAAGAGGAGAGGGAGGTAATGATTAGGCAACTTAAAGAATCAAATCTCTCTAAAGATCATTTATTTACCTTGATCTCCCAGGATCTTCGATCACCATTTAATTCACTCTTAGGGTTTGCAGAAATTCTCACGACCGAATTTGATTCCTTAACACAAAGGGATATTAAAGAGTACATTAATGTAATTAATGATTCTGCAAAAACTTTGTTTGGAATGACAAACAATCTATTGCATTACTCCCGTCTTCAATTAAAAAAATTTGATTTTGAACCTAAGAAAATCAACCTTTACCAGGTTGTTCAACATATAGCTAATTCATTAAAGCTCAGAACAATCAAAAAGGATTTACTGCTTAAAATTGAAATTAATGATGAGTTTTTTGTTTATGCGGATGAAGAAATGCTTAACATACTTTTAGAAAATTTAATGATAAACTCAATTAAGTATTCTAACATTGGAAACATCATTAAAGTGATGGCTGAAAAAAAATATGACAGCGAACAAAAAGTTTCACTTATTCAGGTAAGAATCAGGGATGAGGGTGTAGGTATATCTGCTGAGAATTTAATTAAAATTAAATCCGGAATAATGTATTCGACTTTAGGTACTGCAAAAGAATCTGGTTTAGGTTTGGGATTATTATTAGCAGAAAAGTTTATAGAAATACACAAAGGTAAAATCGAAATACTAAGTTGTGAAGGTGAGGGAACAACCGTCAATTTAACCATGCCAGCTGAGGCAAATAATTAGCTTTTTCCAGGTGCAGATTGAATCGTTTTGATTGCTCATAGTATGGAATTCCAAACCTCTAAAAAAGAGAGAAATCCGGTAATTTTTACCCGGAAATGAAATAAATGCAAACTCAAAAACAGTCTCCCTCATTGTAAAAATTTCCCTCATTTGATGGATTTTAGAGGTATTTCTTTATACTCTGCTATCTTCTCAACTTACCCATTCTTAAAAACCTTTAAATATTTTAAAAAAAATGATTTCACATGTCAACATCTTTAACCAGTTTAAATGCTTCTATCAACAATCAAATATGTAAAAAATGCTTCGAAAATGTTTTCCGGTCATAAGTATTATGGCACTGATTATGCTGAATTAAAACCGGTTGAGCATATAAAAATCAAATTGACGGAGAAAAATATGGAAATTGCAAAACTTGCATTTCTGGAGACCTTTAATCTGGAAGATAATGGCGGTATAATGGGAGCAATTTTAGTAACTGATTCCGATACAAAACCGCTTGAGTTCAGGGTTACGGCTCCTATAAAGCCTACTAGTTTTCAAAAAACTTTATACGGCGATGTTTTACTCGAGCACATCTTAGTTGAACTTATTTCAGTACCGCTACTGAACGCTATTAATGAACAGGTGGACTTAATCTTGGTTAAGGATCCTTTTTTCCTCGGAGCAAATAATAAACAGGGCGTACGCGTTGTAAGGGTTTTCGATGAAGGTGATGGTAAATCGAGAGTGAGCTCTAAATCCGAGGCTCTGAGTTTTTCCGGAAACGGATCCGGCAAAACCATGATAGAAACATCTAAAAAGTTTGAACCGGAAATCAGTCCAATTAAAGAAATTTTAAACAAATTGGCTGAACATCGAAATCTGCTTGAACCATTCGAGAGATTAAAATTGGCGTGCGAACAGGTTCATCAGCAAAAGTCAATTGAATAAACTAAATGCTTCGATCGGTAAGACGAAAACTTGCTTCCTCTATATCCAATATAGAGGAAGTTGAAGATTTTAATTTTGGAAGCTGGCTAAAATCTTCCCCCTCTGAAAAAATCGAATTAGGTAGTATTAAATCACGTCTGGGCAAAGTCCTTGATATTACCTACGATTTAGATAAGCCGGGTACTACTCAGTTGCGTTTTAATTTGAGCTCAATAGAAGTCCTTCCGCCCCTGCAAGCTTATTTCTTTTCAAAGATAAGAAGCAATGCAGTGTTTTTTATGATGCACACAGTTAATAGCAGGGGAATTGATATAGCTGAAATAGAACCAAGGCCATCCTTTTCTGCCAAAAATGTTTCCTTTTTATTTCCGGCAGTTCCTTCAAAAGAGGTAAGAGTTAAATTCATTCTTTGGGAACCTGTTGAATATAAAAGTAAGATAGATATACCGGAAATTTTTGATTATTTAAGCGAAATGATTCCGGAAGTATTTAATGTTGAACTTCTTAACTTCAATGAGTTCAAAAAAGAAACTCACAAAATTGAAATTAGTGAAGTAGATTTAAATTCATTAAGTAAAGTTAAAATTAAGAAGATCCCTGCCGGTGATATTAAGAAACCTAAAAAAATAATGAAGGTTAGAATTCCCTCGATCGGAAGTATTAAATCAAATATTTCAGTACTTGGGATTGAAGAACTAAAAAAACCTGAGATTTTTACAACTGCAAGTATATCGTTTCAGAACATTTCTTACTGGTCTGCAAAAGTCCTCTTTCCTGCTGGTAATTACATTAAGTATTATGATGCTGCAGATGAACTATTAATTGAAGAACAGGAAAAAGTTAAGGGATTAAGTGAGCCTAAAGCCATAAAGGAAATAGTAAAACTTATTCTTAGAAATGTTCAGAAAGTGGATTGGGATAACAGAAAAGATTTACATATAAGGCTTTTACCTTACGAAGAAACCGGCGCAAAATTTTTAGTTGAAAATGATATCGCCCTTTTGCAGGATGAATTCGGACTTGATAAAAAGAGAGAGGTAATTGCCGCATTAAAATTCCTATTCGGTAACAGGCTTATAAGAACCGCTCTGATTGTATGCCCTGAAGGTGCTTTTGGCAACCTAGAACTCAGCAAGAGTTGTAGCACAGAAATAGGATGGCAGGATAAATTAAATAAATATTGTCCGGAACTTTCGGTTCAATTAGTCAAAGGCGATAACGATACACGTGCTGATATTTGGAATAAATCATCATTGGTTTACCTTACCAGTTATGAAACAACTATAAATGATTTTAATCTTAAAATCCTTGAAGAAAAAAAGTTAAAACAAATAGACTGTATTATTTTTGATGAATCCCAAATCCTGATAAGAAAAAAAGAAAAGAGTTCGGCAATATTAAATACTATTAAGCCAAGAATTTTGTGGGCTGTATCAAGCTATATTCACGAATCATTGAAAGACGAATTAAATGAATGTCTGAATGATGATTTAGTAATCGAAGCAGCTAAGATCAGAAAGAAGCAGGCAATTGCAAAACAGGCGCCCAGATTTATCTGGCATGAAGAGTGGATGGCTCCTGATGAAGAGCAAAAGAAAGAATTCAAAGTAAGCCTTGTAGATTGTCAGAAAGATTTGAGACGTGTGCTGGAAACAGGCAATCCTTTCAGGTTTCAGGCAAATATTTTTACTCTTCTTCACAGGTTAAAACAAGTTAGCAACTTTGCCCCCGGCAATACGCTTAGCCCCAAAACAAATCTGCTTTTAAATCAGGTTTTAACTATAAAAGAGAACGGTAAAAAAGTCATCATTCTTTCGCAGTACGATAGATTAGGAACGAAGAAGATAGAAAAACTTTTTGAACAAAATAAAATTAATTATTTGCTGCTGCCAGGGGGATTATCAGCGGAAGAAATGCAAAAGTCAGTTAACTTATTTAAAACCAAAGAAAATATAGTAGCACTAATTACTGATGCAAAAATTTCAAAACTGGATTTCAAAGATTTCAACGTCCCGTATGTAATCAGATTTGATCAATGGTGGAATCCAATTTCTAATTGGGAATTGGAAGATATTTTTTCCTTAGATGATGATCGAGAAGAGGTAAACGAATCAACGAGTATCTATAATTACTATCTGCTGGAATCTATTGATCAGAAAATCAAAGAACTGCTCTATTCCAAAGGATTATTGAATAAGAATATATACGAGCTAATGCAGCAGAAAGTCTTTGATGAGCTTGTTACAATTGATGAATGGCTGCGGATGTTCAATATGCCGGCAAGCGAGGAATCACCCGATAATATAAAACCTGAAGAGGTTTTAAATATTATTAATAAATCGACGTTAAACTTTTTTAGAACTACACTTTCTAAGTTTTTCTTTAAAATTGGCTATACTAATGTCGATATTTTCGATTTGCCTAATTCGAGTTCGTTTAATATTGCAGGCGAAGCCAAACGCAATAGCAGATCGTTTTATTTGTTTGCTAGAGTTTATTTGGAAGGAAATGTTTCTAAAAAGGTAGTTGAAGAAATTGTAATGGAATCGGCTGAATCAGATAATTCCCGTGTGTTTATAATTACTAAAGGTAAATTCCAAAAAGGATGTGAATATGTACTTAAAGATAACGTTACACTTTTAGATGGATTGACTTTAAGCAGATACCTGATTGATCTCGGATTGGTTAACTCCCAAACAACAGATCCGATGGCGGATTTAAAACTCTAGTTGTTAAAGATCAAAATTTAATATGAATCAACATTCTCCTTTAATGATTGCGGTGTTGCAAACCTGTAATCTTCAATTTCAGTGTCAAGCTCAATTGATGTGTATTCAATTTCCATAAGTAACTCACCATCAATATAAACATCAACAGAAAATGGGAAAAGAATTTTCTTTACATATCTGTAATCCCCGTAAATTGACTCATAAATTCTTTCAATTCCGGCTATATTAGCCAGAGTTTTCCCTTTAAGTATCACACTTGTTTCAGAATCCAAATAGTATATAATTTTTAGGCCTTTTGAGTTGGAGAGCGATAATACGTCGGTTAAAACATTGCCGACACTCTCCGGTTCGAGCATTTCAATTTCAAATCCTTTGCTACGGTAATTAAATAATAATCCATCAATATCCGCCTGGGCTCTTAAAAGTTCCAATTCTTCCTCCTTAAGAAGTGAGGGCTCAGTATCACCCCGCATCTGGTTAAAAGACCATCCAATATTACCATCAAATACTTCAACAAACGTCAATCCTTGGTATCTTCCTTCAAGTCTGTACCTATTTGGTCTTTTTATATAGGATGAAAGTTCTATTTCCAATCCGCCCTGGCGAAGTATTCCTTTGGTAACGATTGATTGAACAGATAACAGGTTTTCCTGCCCTACAATTTTAAAGTGAGTCTCAAGTATAGATTCCAGTGACTGGGCACTTGCATTTCCCGCAGGAGCTAATGCAGAAATGAACACAAAAAAGAAAATTATTTTGGTCATATTAAAAGTTTCAATTTTTATTGGTTTTATTTAAAATACATTAAAGTAAACATTATTAAAGTATTTTATTATCAATTCTACTCCTAAAAGCCCTCCTTTCCGGAAGGATTGAAGGGGCTTTCAAAATTTTTCATCGTACTTAGTCCATAATTCATCACCTAAATCCCAGGCTCGCTGGACAATTTGTGCCTGCAATTGATAACAGTAATCCGTAATAAATTCCTGTGCTTTTTCACGGCTGATCCCCCAAAGCTCCAATGCTTCTTTTTCAAATGACTCCTGCTTCTCAAACAGTTCAGCCTGCTTTGGATCCCAAACAGCCCTCACATCGTGTCGCATCTCTCCCCAGCGTTGTGCTGCAAGTGTTCCCAACCTGTTAAATGCCCACCATGCGGATTCACGTGTATAACCATTTATTCTACCGGGTGTTGAAGAAGTTTTATGTACTCTTGTAATCCCGGCATAGAAGGGTGCATAAATTGATGTTGCAACATTATCCCACGCCAACCAGACCAGCCCGCCAATTTCGTTCGGTAACCAGCTTCTGCACTGGATTATTGTTGCATACATTGTGTACCATCTGGCAATTGTTCTTTCACCTCGCCAGCCCCATCCGCCGTTTATTTTAAATAACTTGTTCATATCGTATGGCATGAAAGGATTTGCTAGCGGTGATAAAATTGTTTTACCGCTGTCATCTGTAACGGTTAAATCTTTAACAAAATTGAAATCAGTATCTTCATAATAATCCTGAAATATTTGAACCATTTTTTCAAGCGTGATAGGAGAATCGGGTTTTACTGAAAATGGATAGTTCTCTGAATTTGGGTTTAACTTTAATGATGGTGCTACTAAATCGAATACACGCCATTCTCTTCTTCTGCACGAAAGTGAATTCCTATCGGCATAAGCATAACAAAATTCGAATGGTCCGTTTTCCGGATTCCACCATCCGTTTTCTCTCGCAACATCAAATACATTTTCTGAATACATAAAATAATCCGGGTTTTCAGTATCGATCTGCCGTATCCTACTAGCATTTGCACTAACAGAGATATGTTCATCCGGAACTCTTTGCGCAGCCCAGATCGCTCCGACCTTATCTTTTCCAGGTCCGAGAATTTCCAGAACCCAGACTTCATTCGGATCGGCAATTGTTAAAGTTTCTCCGTAATCATTCCAGCCATATTGTTTCAAAAGTTCTCCGGCGATCTCAATTGCCTCACGTGCAGTTTGTGCTCTCTGAAGCATGAGCATACAAAGTCTCTGGCAATCAATTAGTCCTTTATCAGATTGTAATTCTTCTCTTCCTCCAAAAGTTGTCTCACCGATTGCAACCTGCTGATCGTTTATGCATGGATATGCTGTATTGATATATCCATAAGTATAATCAACCTGTGGAATTTTACCAGTCGGTACATGCTTGTAAGTCGGCATTTTTTTCGTGTCATCTTTTTCTCTTTTATAAAGTGTAACCTGCTCGTCTTTTTTATGGTAAAGAGGCGGAACAATATCCAGCCAGCTTCTTGTTCTGTGACTGTCATCTGTGTGTGATGTCATTACCGAACCATCGTAGCTGGCAAGCTTACCGACAGTAACAGTTGTACACCCATCAGGTAAGCCGCTTTCCCAGTCCGGGTGTTCTTCCTTAATTGAGTTTTGAGCAAATAGAAAAGGTCCGATAAGAAAAAGTATCAGATGTAATTTTAGCTGCAGGTCTTTATAAGTCATACCCATCTCCAATTAGTTACTAATTTAGTTGCTAAATATAAACAAGTGAAAGGATTTGATAAATCAAAATAATATGTGTGTAAAGCTATTAAGTCTTAATAGTTATGCTTACTGAATAAAATATTTTTGGTTTGAAATAAATCGCAAATCAAAAAAAAATCTTTATATTTCGCACTAAAATTTTCTGAAATTACGGATTTAATGCAGGCAGTCTACATTAACAAATTAAAAGACCACGTTGGGGAGGAAGTTACACTTCGCGGCTGGCTTTTCAATAAACGTTCAAGCGGCAAAGTCAGGTTTGTAATCCTTCGGGATGGAACCGGTTACGTTCAATGTGTGTTCTTTAAGGGAAATGTTTCTGAAGAAGCTTTTGAATATGCGGATAAATTGGGACAGGAATCTTCTATTGAAATAAGGGGAAAAGTAAAAGCAGAGCCACGTGCACCAGGCGGATATGAATTGGATGGAACAGATTTAAAAGTTATCCACGAAGCTACCGACTACCCGATTACACCAAAAGAGCACGGCATTGAATTTTTACTGGATAAAAGGCATCTGTGGCTGCGGTCAAAGAAGCAGGTTGCAATTTTAAGAGTCCGCCATAGAATCATTAAGGCTATCAGGGATTTTTTTGATGAACGGGATTTTATTTTAATGGATCCCCCAATTCTTACTCCCAATGCAGTAGAAGGAACATCTACTCTCTTCGAAACTCCTTATTTTGATTTAGGTAGTGCTTTTTTAACTCAATCAGGACAGCTTTACGCAGAAGCCGGAGCGATGGCGCATGGAAAAGTTTATACTTTTGGGCCAACTTTTAGAGCGGAGAAATCAAAAACAAGAAGGCATTTAACAGAATTTTGGATGTGCGAGCCTGAAGTTGCTTTTGCCGATTTAGATGATGATATGCATTTGGCTGAAGAAATGCTTGAATATATTGTCCAAACGGTTTTAAAAGAAATGCCGGATGAATTGGAAATACTTGAAAGGGATGTATCAAAATTAGAGAACGTAAAAAAACCTTTCCCGCGAATAAGCTATGATGAGGCTGTAGAAATATTGAAAAAGAATGGAGTTGATTTTAAATGGGGTAATGATTTCGGTGCCCCTGATGAGACAGTAATAGTGCAACAGTTTGACAGACCGGTAATGATTCATCGTTATCCTGCTGCAGTTAAAGCATTTTATATGAAAAGGGATGCCGACAATCCAAAACTTGCTCTTGCCGTTGATGTACTTGCACCCGAAGGTTATGGTGAAATAATCGGTGGAAGTCAGAGAGAAGATGATCTTAATGAATTACTAAAAAGAATAAAGGAACATAATCTGCCAAAGGATGTTTTTGAATGGTATCTGGATTTAAGAAGATACGGCTCGGTTCCCCATTCTGGATTTGGAATTGGGTTGGAGAGAACCGTTAGCTGGATCTGTGGTTTGGAACATTTGAGGGAATCGATTCCATTCCCGAGAATGATTTATAGAAATACTCCTTAATTTTGTAATGTTATAAATATGAGTATAGAATTAATACTTTTTATCGTTTTTGGAAGTGTCTGCGCGGTAACAGCCGTGCTTGTAATTATCAGAATTAATCCGGTTATTTCCGCACTGTTTCTTGTGGTAAATTTTGCTTCGTTGGCGGGACTTTATCTTATCTTGAACGCTCAGTTTATTGCCATTGCTCAGATAATTGTTTATGCAGGCGCAATAATGGTTTTCTTCCTTTTTGTAATAATGTTGCTGAATCCTGAAAGTGAGAAAAAATTCTTTTCACATAAACCATTTATTAAAATTTTTACCGTAATTGTTGTTGCGCTTGTTTTTATTCAGATAATCTATATGATTTTTTTAGCGCAGCCTTCTGAGGAAATTACAAAAGAGGCTGCCACAAGCCTAAATGCAGGTACAATAGAACAAATAGGGAAATTATTATTTACAAATTATGTGTTACCTTTTGAAGCAGCAGGCTACTTGCTTTTAGCTGCAACAATCGGGGCTCTGGTTATTGCAAAAAAGAAGTTTGAATAATTATGACGATTCCAATTGAATTATACTTGATTTTAAGCGCGTTTATGTTTTCTGTCGGAATAGTAGGTGTTCTTACAAGAAGAAATGCAATTGTTGTTTTTATGTGTATTGAGTTGATGCTAAACTCTGCAAATTTGACTTTAATTACATTCTCTTCATACCTGGGTGATACTGTTGGTCAACTTTTTGTTTTTTTTGTTATGGCAGTGGCAGCAGCAGAAGCGGCTGTTGGTTTAGCTATTATAATTGCAATCTTCAGGAATAAGCTTACAATTAATATTGATGAAATAAACATTTTAAAGTGGTAAAGAATATTTCATTCCTTCTCCTTCTGAGAGGGACTGAAGATGATCGGGATTTTAATTTTATGATAAATGAGGGAAATTAATATTAATGAAATTAATAAATAGATTTTTCAATTTATTTTTTTCTTATCGGGGAGTTATATCTTACTCCCTCTCGGTGAGAGTAGGAGAGAGGCTTCTTTTTGATTGAATTAATTTATCTCACTGTTGCTCTACCTCTGTTTGGTTTCCTTTTTAACGGAACAATTGGTGCTAAGCTTAAAAATGAAAAGCTAACTGGAATTGTTGGTAGCGGTTTAATCGGGATTTCATTTTTAATAGTAGTTGCTGCCTTTTTTGAAACACTTGCTCTTCCTGTAAGTGAAAGACTTAATATTGTAACTCTCTTTACATGGCTGAATGTCGCCGGATTAGACTTAAGTTTTTCTTACCAGGTGGATCAGCTTTCATTGGTTATGTCATTAATTGTAACCGGAGTTGGATTTATAATTCACGTTTACTCTATTGGTTACATGCACGGTGATAAGGCCGTCTGGAGATTTTTTGCATATCTCAATCTCTTCATATTCGCAATGATGAATTTGGTACTCGCAGACAACTTCCTGGTTATGTTTTTGGGATGGGAAGGTGTTGGCTTATGTTCATATTTATTGATTGGATTTTGGTACGACAGAAACTTTGAAAAGAGCACAACTGCAGCTGCCGGATTGAAAGCATTCGTTGTTAACCGGATAGGAGATTTTGGGTTTTTATTAGGAATGTTTCTCATCTACTCAACTTTCGGAACTTTAATTTTTACTGATGTTTTTTCACGTGCACTTTCATTCGATGTCCCGGAATATATTTTCGGATTTATAGCTATTTTTCTTTTTATTGGTGCAACAGGTAAATCGGCTCAGATTCCTCTTTATGTCTGGCTTCCGGATGCAATGGCTGGTCCAACTCCCGTATCCGCATTAATACACGCTGCAACAATGGTAACAGCCGGAGTTTACATGGTTGCACGCTGCAACATTATTTACGCATCAGCTCCGTCGATAATGATGCTGGTTGCTGTTATAGGTGTGTTCACAGCATTCTTTGCCGCTACAATTGGGCTGGTACAAAATGATATTAAAAAAGTACTCGCCTACTCAACCGTAAGTCAGCTTGGTTATATGTTTTTGGCATTAGGGGCGGGTGCCTTTTCTGCAGGTATTTTTCATGTGATGACACATGCATTCTTTAAAGCCCTGCTTTTTCTTGGAGCTGGTTCGGTCATTCATTCAATGCATGAAGAGCAGGATATCAGAAAATACGGCGGCTTAAAAAAATATATGCCGATTACCTACGGAACATTTTTAGTCGCTGCAGTTGCCATTTCAGGTATACCACCACTCTCGGGGTTTTTTAGTAAAGATGAAATTCTCTGGTTCTCTTATATAAATATTGGAATAGTATTTTGGATTATTGGATTAATTACTGCACTCTTCACCGCATTTTACATGTTCCGACTTTACTTTATGACATTTGAAGGAAAAGAAAATTTCGATCATCTTAAAAAACATCCTCACGAATCACCTAAAGTGATGACTATTCCATTAATTGTTCTTGCAGTACTTTCCGCAATTGGAGGTTTCATTGGAATTCCTGAAATATTTTCCGGTGAACATGGGAACCTATTCCATAGCTGGCTTGCACCGGTTTTCAAATCAGCAGAAATAAAACTGATGAACTACAGTTCCCATTCACATGCGGAAGAGTTAATTTTAATGAGCATTTCAGTTTTAGCTGCTGCCTCTGCAATTTGGTTTGCAAGGTATGTTTACCTTAAAAATCCGGCAATCGCTGCAAAAACATCCAAAAGATTTAAAGGGGTGTACAATCTTCTTTTAAATAAATATTTTGTAGATGAAGTTTACGATGGGACAGTTGTTAATCCGGTTGTTAAAGGTTCGGAATCATTTTTATGGAAAATTTGTGATAACATTTTTATTGATGGATTTATTAATTGGCTTGCAAAAGGGGTGGATAAAATTTCAGCGAACATCAGAAAAATACAAACCGGGCTTGCTCAGTCCTATGCACTTGTAATGGTGATTGGAATTCTAATAGCACTTTTCTGGATAATTCTAAGCGTGAGATGATGGATCAAAATTACCTGCTAACATATCTGCTTTTAGTCTTAGTCATCGGCTCGCTGGCTGTGATTGCGATTAATAAAAACAGCGAGAGATTTATAAGATATTTTGGATTGGGTATATCCTTAATTGTGTTTGTTCTTTCGCTTATTCTTTATTTTAATTTCAATCAGCAGCAGGAAGGATTTCAATTCATTCACAAATTTAAATGGATTGAAGATCTTAATATCAGTTACCACGTTGGTATTGATGGTATGTCGATGCTCTTAATTCTTCTAACTACTTTTATCACGCCCTTGACGTTACTTTCGAGCTGGAACGGTATAACAAAGAAAGTTAAAGAATTTACTTTCTTTATGCTTGTGCTCGAACTGGGAATGATCGGAGTTTTTGTTTCGCTTGATATGTTCCTGTTTTATATTTTCTGGGAAGCAATGTTGATTCCAATGTATTTTATAATAGGAATCTGGGGTGCGGAAAGAAGAATTTACGCTTCAATTAAGTTTTTTATCTATACAATGGCAGGCAGTCTTTTAATGCTTGTTGCAATAATATGGCTTGCAGTTTATTCTTCTGATATACTCGGAGGATTTACCACCAATCTGCTTGAACTATACAAGACAGGACCAACTATTGATCGTTCTCTGCAGGGATTTATGTTCTTGGCTTTTGCCTTAAGCTTTGCGATAAAAGTTCCATTGTTTCCATTTCATACCTGGCTTCCCGATGCACACGTAGAAGCTCCGACGGCAGGCAGCGTAATTCTTGCAGGTGTTTTACTGAAAATGGGTACTTACGGCTTTTTAAGATTTAATCTTCCTCTCTTTCCGCAAGCTTCCCTGGATTTTGCTGGGTTGATTTCAGTTATAGCTGTAATTGGCATCATTTACGGTGCATTGGTTGCAATGGTTCAAACTGATATGAAAAAACTTGTCGCATATTCATCAGTCTCTCACCTCGGTTTTGTAATGCTTGGAATTTTTGCACTCAACCAGGAAGCTGTACAAGGTGCCGTAATTCAGATGATAAATCATGGTCTCTCTACAGGCGCCCTCTTTCTTTTAGTGGGCATGATTTATGAAAGAACACACACACGAATGATTGCAGATTACGGTGGTATAGCTAAAATAGTTCCTTTCTTTTCATTTGCTCTACTGTTTACGTCGCTTTCATCGATTGGATTACCCGGTTTAAATGGATTTGTAGGTGAATTTTTAATTCTTGTCGGTTCGTTCAAATCTTCTGTTCTGGGCAGCTGGTGGTTTACCGTTTTTGCTGCTAGTGGTGTCGTTTTCGCTGCCGTATACTTGCTATGGATGTATAAACGGGTTGTCTTTGGTACGGTTACAAATAATAAAATGAATGAAATAACAGACTTAAATTTGCGCGAGAAGTTAGTACTCATTCCGATTTTTGTTTTTATTGTGTGGATAGGAATATATCCCAGTACTTTTCTGAATGTATCGGATAAATCATCCGAAACAATTATTAAAAGCGTAATTGACTCACAGAAAATGGAATTGCGAATAGATGAGTAGAATTTCTATCACAATTATAATTTTATTTTCAATTGTTCTCTTTGCATCATCTTTACTGATAGCAGAAAGTAAAACTGTAAGCGATACACTAAGCAATTCGACAGTACTTCAGGAAGAAACATCTGAGCATCATTCTTTACCAAGTCCTTATATGGTTCTTCCTTTTATAGTTTTGCTTGCAATGATTGCAACAGGTCCGTTGTTTTATCATCGCTTTTGGGAAACTAACTATCCTAAAATTGCAATTACATTAGGTGCGATAACTGTTATTTACTATTTAGTTTTTCTTCAAGATTCGCATAGCTTAATTCATACTGCCGCTGAATATCTATCATTTATAGCACTGCTTTCTTCTTTATTTGTTGCATCAGGTGGCATATTCATAAATATTGATAGTAAATCTACGCCTTGGTTGAATGCTGGACTGTTATTATTTGGCGCATGTATTGCGAATATCATAGGTACAACTGGTGCTTCAATGCTTCTTATAAGACCATTTATAAAAGTGAACAGGCATAGAATAAAACCATACCATATAGTATTCTTTATTTTTCTGGTAAGTAACATTGGAGGTGCTTTAACTCCAATTGGTGATCCACCTTTGTTTCTTGGATTTTTGCGAGGCGTAGAATTTTTCTGGATTATTCAGCATGTTTGGTATATTTGGCTTCCTACGCTGGTTGTTCTGCTAATAATTTTTTTAATAATTGATTTCAGAAATAAATTAGAACCTGAAGAGGAAGTTCAGTACAGTGGAAAGTTTGAATTTAAAGGAGGAAAGAATGTTATTTACCTGGTTGTTATCGTAATTTCGGTTTTTATTGATCCTTCTGTTATGAGCTGGGTGCCAAGTTTAGCTCCACTTCCCATTGGTATTAGAGAAATTATAATGTTTATTGTTGTTTTCCTGTCCTATCAAACTGCTGATGATGAAATTCTTAGAGCAAACGAATTTGATTTTGAGCCCATCAAAGAGGTAGCATATTTATTCGTTGGAATTTTTGCTACAATGATTCCAGCTCTTCAATTAATTTCCTATGAAGCAAATGTTTTAGGTGATAGACTTACACCAGGCATGTTCTACTTTTCTACCGGGTTTCTATCTGCTTTCTTAGATAATGCCCCTACATACTTAAATTTTCTAAGTGCAGAGATGGGTAAATTTGGATTGAACGTTAATGATGCTGCTCAGGTTATTAACTTTGCTGAGCTTCACCCAATTTACCTGTCAGCCATTTCAGTTGCAGCAGTATTTTTCGGGGCTATGACATACATTGGCAACGGTCCAAATTTTATGGTTAAGTCAATAAGCGAAAGAGCAGGAATAAATATGCCAAGCTTTTTCGGTTATTTAATAAAATATTCAATACCAATTTTGCTTCCAATTTTCATAATTATATGGGCAATTTTTTATTATAATCAGGTTTAAAAATGAAAACCATTAACGAAGTACTAAGTAAAAAACTGACTGGTCTTTATTATGGTAATCGCATCTTGCTTCCGTTCAGTTGCTATATTCTGAAGCTGAATATTGAAAGGGATTTAATTACAGATTTTAGCCCTTGCTGTAAAGGGATTCATATTTCTGAAACAGAAGATTTTATGGAGATTTATTTCCACGATTATAAAGATCTAGGTGAATCTGTTGGTAAATATGAAAAGATTAAGATGATTATTGTTGAAAAAGGGAAGGATGTTTTTGATGTTAAGAACCATATCCCTATTGCATTAAATCCAATAGCAAATCATGTTCTAGAAATAGAACAAATAGATGATAAAATAATTTTTATCGAGTAATTATGTTTACAAATACGCAGGAATTTATAAATATGCTTCCGCTCATTATTATTGGAGCGGGGATACTTATATCAGTTATTATTGAAATGTATTATAGCAGGAGTGAAGCTGTACTACCCTGGTTATCGATCATTTTGTTTCTCGCTGCTGCATTATATTCGCTTTTTTACGCTGATAAACAATCTGTTATTTTGCAAAATATGCTTTCAACAGGTGGGACTACGAATATATTCTATTTTGTATTTAATATCGGAGCCCTGTTAGTTTGTTTGCTTTCTGTCGATTACACGAAAAAATATGGAATGAATTACGGTGAGTACTATATTCTTATTCAGACTTCCGTTTTGGGAATGATGCTAATGGCTGGTGCAATGGATTTAATAATGATTTTTCTCGGACTGGAAGTTATGTCAATTTCATTTTATGTACTTGCAGGTGTAAATAGAAAAAAAGAAAAAGCAATTGAAGGCGCACTTAAGTATTTTCTGCTTGGTGCTTTTGCTACAGGATTTTTGGTTTATGGTATAGCTCTCATCTATGGCTCTGCACAATCAACTTCGATAGATGTTATAACAGCAGGATTTACCACCTTAGCTGATGATATTTTATTTGTGGCGGGCGTTCTTTTGTTCTTAATCGGGTTTTCATTCAAGATTGCAGCCTTTCCATTTCATATGTGGGTGCCGGATGTTTATCAAGGATCACCAACAACCGTTGCAGGACTTTTCTCCACCTCCGGAAAAGCTGCTGCCTTCTCAGCTATAATTGCAACTCTTCACGCTCTGTTTCACAATATTCCCAGCAGTATATTTTCACCATATTTGTCGGCTCTGGCAGTCTTTTCAATGTTATTCGGCAGTATAGTCGCAATCGCACAATCAAACATTAAGCGGATGCTTGCCTACTCGTCAATTTCTCACGCCGGGTATATGTTAATTGGATTAGCTGCCGGGAATTCCGATGGTGTCGCAGGTGTAATTTTTTACCTGGCTGTTTATACCTTTATGAATCTGGCTGCATTCGGCATTGTCTCCATAGTTGAAGGTGAAAATGATACTAACCTGGAGTTGGATTCTTATTCGGGCTTGGGAACAAGAAATCCTGTTTTGGCTGCATTACTTTCCGTTTGTTTGTTTTCACTTGCAGGTATACCGCCAATGGCCGGATTCTTTGGCAAGTATTATGTTTTTATTGCTGCCATCAAATCCGGACTTACATGGTTAGCAATTATTGGTATTATCTCCAGCGTGATAAGTGTATATTTTTATTTAAGAGTTGTTGTTTTGATGTACTTTAAAGAAAGTGATATTAAGGAAGTTCCCGCAAAAAGTTTCAGCGGATTTTTAGGTGTTATGATTTCAGTACTTTTAATTATCGCTCTTGGAATATTCCCAGGTTCACTTTTAAACCTGATTACATCATACCTGTAAAATTAGAGCACTATTAATTTTTATTTCTGTATTAGCTAAGTGAATTGTTAAAATGATTCCACTCTATACTACTGATCAAATAAGAAAAATTGATGAGTACGCCATAAACAATCTTGGGATTCCCGGTATTGTTTTAATGGAAAATGCATCCCGTGAAATATTTAAATTCATAACAGAAAGAACTGAAAATCTCTCAATTAGGTCAATAGGAATTATATGCGGTAAGGGAAATAACGGCGGTGATGGATTTGCCGCAGCGAGGCACTTCGCAAACGATGAATACAATGTAGCGGTTGTCTACCTGGGTTCTGAATCAGAACTATCCGCAGATAGTAAATTCAACTTTTCTGTTCTTAAGAGACTTTCCAAAATAAATAAAAAAATAAGGCTGCAAAAATATAAATCTCAAACTTCGTTGAAGCTTTTAAGCAAATGTGATATTATTTGTGATGCGCTTTTAGGTAGCGGGACAAAAGGGAGCCTTCGCGAACCTTATCTATCGATTATCAATTATTTAAATAAACTTAAAAAGATTAAAGTAGCGGTGGATATTCCCACTGGTTTAAATGCCGATACTGGTTTTGCCACAGTTTCCTTTAAAGCTGATTTTACAATTACACTCGGAGAACTTAAACGTGGATTATTTATCAGCAGTGGATACGTTAATTCTGGTGAAATAGAAAAAGGGAGAATTGGAATACCGAATGCCTTATATAACAATTATAATCCAAAAGATTATTTAATTGAGCCTGAAGATGCCTGGCTGGGATTGCCTGCAAAACCGAAAAATATTCATAAATATTCTGCGGGTAAAGTTTTGACAATTGCCGGATCCGGGGCATTACCAGGTGCGGCTGTACTCACTGCAACTTCTGCATTAAAAATAGGTGCGGGTGCTTCAATATTAGCTTTTCCAAAATCTATCCGTTCATTTGTGCATAAAAAATTAGGTGAAGTAGTCGTTAAAAGTTACGAGGATGATAAGTCGGAAATTTTGAGAGAGAAGAATTTAAAAGAATTGGAAAATAAAATTCATTGGGCTGATGTTATTGCAATTGGACCAGGTTTAGGAAGAGAAGTTAACACTCAAAAAGCTATCCTGGCGTTATTCAGGAATTACAGGTTTAAAAGAGCGGTAATTGATGCGGACGGAATTTACCCTTTAAGCAAAGGAAAATACAAAAAGCTGAACCTGAAGGATTACGTACTTACTCCTCACCATGCAGAATTTGCTAATTTGATCGGAACAAGTATAGAAAATTTAAAAAGGGATTTATTAAAGCATGGAAGAAATTTTGTTAGAGAAACCGGCGCATATTTAATCTTAAAAGGGGCTCCTACAATAATTTTTACACCTGCAGGTGAATCATTCATTAACACAACCGGAAATCCCTCACTGGCTAAGTTCGGAACCGGAGATGTTCTAACCGGATTTTTAGCCGGATTGTTATCGCAGCAAAAAGATATTGAACTAGCCATCGTATCTGCTGTTTATTTGCATAGTCTTTCTGCCGATCTTTTAGTCGGGGAGAGAAGCAAATATGATATTCTTGCCTCGGATATCTTAAACCATTTACCTAAAACAATAAAATTCCTGGAAAACTCCCTTGTTTGAATATTTAGAAGGAAGGAAAAAACTATTTGTATACGCTCCTTTAATAGTATATTGGATTATTCTTTTTATTGCTACTACATTACCTGTTGAAAGCATTCCAACCGTTGCCATCAGTGATAAGATTCATCATTTAGTGGCATATTTTATACTAAGTGTTTTACTTTACCTTACTTTAATATATCAGCGAAAATCGAAGACTCTGTTTACGAATGCACCTTCAGCAACCATATTATTAGCATCGATATATGGTGCATTGGATGAAATACACCAAATTTTTGTCCCGGGCAGATTTGCAGATATTCTTGATTGGCTGGCTGATTTTGCGGGGACCTTATTAGGTGTATTGTTAATTTCATATTTAATCAGAAAATTAAAATATATTCCAAGTTATAACTAAAATTGTTGGAACTTTACCGGGATGATATAGTAAAAGGAACAGAATGTTAGTTGACAAAGCAATTTGCATTTATTAACTTTTCATTAATTAAAAGTTTAAAAAAGGAGAGCTAAAATGAATCTTAAAAAACCTTTTGCAGATTTGAGAGCAAAATACGGGAGGTATTTTGAAATTGCTCTTATTATAGCTCTCGCTGTAATGATTGTTGCTTTCAAGTTTTTCCCAAAGCTTCAAGGTGGAGAAGTTGTACTCGAAGGACCGCAGGAATTATTTACTGTGGAAGAAATACAACAAACTAAACAGGAGAACAGACCACCTCCGCCTCCAAAACCTCCTATTCCTATTGAAGCTCCTACAGATGATGTTTTGGAAGATATTGAGATTGGTGATACTGAGATTGATTTAACGGAGCAAATGGAAGCACCTCCTCCGCCTCCAAAAGAGGAGAAGAAGGTAGAAGAAGAACCGACTTATTTTGTTGCAGTTGAAGAAATGCCTGAACCTATTGGTGGTATTAAAGGAATTCAGGAAAAAATTGTTTATCCTGAAATTGCAAAAAGAGCCGGTGTTGAAGGTAAAGTTTATGTTTTGGCATTTGTTGACCAGACTGGAACAGTAACCAAAGCACAGGTGATAAAGGGTATTGGTGCAGGTTGTGATGAAGCCGCACTCGATGCAGTTCTTAAAACAAGATTCAAACCAGGCAAACAGAGAGGTAAACCTGTAAATGTGCAGGTTTCAATACCAATTATTTTCAAACTTCAGTAATTTTTAAGGCGTCGTTAAGACGCCTTTTTTATTTGTGTCTTATATCAATTATCAATTTTTATGTGAGAATTATCACTCCTGAATTCAGCCTGCCAAATTACTTTTGTAGGTAAAATCAATAATAAATAACTTTCACGTTAACTATTTTTGAATTCTGTTTAAAATTAAAATGGAATTATTTTCATTAAAATTATGTTTCTGAAATATACAGCTTAAGGATAAATGGCCTTGAAAAAAATTCTTTTGTTCTTTTTTACAATAATTCAATTTACACCAGCCCAGCAAGCTTTAAAATTAAATCTTGAAAAATGTATTCAAATAGCTTTAGATAACAATCAGGATTTAATGATTGCTTATCTTGAAACACAAAAGGCTGATGAGCAGGTAACCGAAGCTTTTGGCTCTTCGGTATTACCCGATATTAAAGGTTCTATCAATTATCAGCGTGCAATTAAACGTGGTGAATTTATTATTGAAACACCTTTCTTTTCCGGCTCATTTCCACAGGGAACTGAAAATACAATTTCGGTTGGTGTAACACTCGACCAGCCTTTGTTTACAGGTGCAGTGTTTTTTGCTACACGTATAGCAAATGTTTATGCTGAGATCTCGCAAACTGCTTATTATTCAACTAAAGCTTCATTAATTAAAAATGTAAAGAGCGCTTATTACTCTTATATTCTTGCCGAACAATTTTTGGAACTTTCCAATATAACTCTGGAAGCAGCCGAAGATAATCTGCAGGATGTTGAATCAATGTATAAAGCAGGTGTTGCACCCGAGTACGATTTAATCAGAGCCAGGGTACAAGTTCAGAACATTCTTCCGGAAGTTCAGAAAGCTCAAAACTCAATTTTGCTTGCTGAAAACAGTCTTAAAGTTGTTTTAGGTTTGAAGATTGAAGAAGAAATAGTTATTGAAGATTCTTTGCAGTTTAATGAAATCAAGGTAGATGATTACAGCTCTCTTTCTTCCGTCCTGGAAGATAAAAATTTTACTCTGCAGCAGCTTAAATTACAAATTGAATTACAGGACAAAGCTGCTTCTTATGAGTTTTCTCTGCATTTTCCTGAATTATATCTCTTTGGAAACTGGGCTACGATTGCACAGGAGAACGATCCCCGTTCATTTTGGGATTGGCGTTATAAAAATTCGGTATATGTGGGTTTAAATTTAAAAGTTCCGATTTTTAACGGATGGCAGACAACATCACGCGTTAATCAAGCTGAGATTGAACTTGAAAAAGTGAAAGAACAATATACTCTTACTAACAATTCGTTAAAAAATCAACTCGAAACTGTTCTGCTGAGAATTAAAGAAACCCGGTTTCAGATTGATGCATATTCTTCCACGATTGAACAAGCACAAGCAGGTTATGATATTTCTCTAAAAAGATATTCATCGGGCATTGGAACACAGCTGGAAACAATCGATTCATTAGTTGAACTTACGAGAGCGAGGGTGAATTATTTGAATGCAATCTTCGATTATTATGTTCTGCATGCTGAGTTGGAAGAATTATTATCAACCGAAGTTCAAGTTACAGTTGATTAAACATTTTTAATAAAGTGGTGATCAAATGAAATCAAAAATAATATTAGCCTTTATCGTATTTGCTTCTATTGTCTTTTTCAATATTTCTTGCGGGAACTCTGAAGGAAGCGAACAGAAAAAAGATAATAACAGAGATCCTTCCGTCTTTGTTCAAACGCTGGAACTCAAAAGCGAACAATTTACAGATTACATCTCCGTGCTTGGGGTTGCAAAAGCCTTTTATCAGGCTAATCTTTCATCCGTCGAGGGAGGAAGAATAAAGAAATTTGTAAACGATAAAGGTAGTTATGTAAAAGAAGGCGAAGTTATCCTTGAACTTGATAATGATGTTTTAAAGGCTAGTCTTAATGCTGCGAAAGCACAATATGATATGGCAGAAAGTAACTTCCTAAAGCAGGAACAAATTTATAAAGAAAATGTTACCAGTGAACTTCAATATTTAAATGCTAAATATGAAAGAGACGCGGCAAAAGCTAATTATGAACTGATTAATGCGCGATATGAAAGAACATTTATTAAAGCCCCCTTTGCGGGTATAGTTGACAGAAAATTTGCTGAAATGGGTGAGCTCGTTTTACCCGGTTCTCCGGTTGTTTCACTTGTTAATATGTTTAGGATAAAAATTGAAGCTGGTGTACCCGAGAATTATGTAAACCATGTTAAAAGAGGAGACAGTGTAAAAGTTATTTTCAAAGATTTGGAGAATAAGGAATACCGGGCAGTACTTTCATATGTTGGTCGGACTATAACAACTAACAATAGAACATTCCCGATAGAAATATATCTGAACAACTCCAATAGTAGTATAAAACCTGAGCTAAGTGCGCAGGTCTATATACAAAAGGCAAGATTTGAATCAGCAATAATAATTCCCGAAGAAGTGGTTACAAATACAGATTTGGGTTATGCGGTTTTTGTTGAAGAAAAAGGTATTGCCAGGATGAGAATAATTGATATTATCAGCAGATCGAACAACGAAGTAGCTGTAAAATCCGGATTGAAAGCGGGAGAGCACCTAATTAATGTTGGTTTCCAAAATCTTGTTGATGGAACTAAAGTAAAAGTAGTAAACTAGCAGCTTACCAATATGAAAATCACCGATGTTGCAATAGATAATCGAACAAGTGTATTTATACTTGTAGTAATAATACTGATAATGGGTATTTCAGCTTATGTGACTTTGCCCAGAGAAGCATCTCCCGATATTTCCATACCGCTTGTTATCGTTTCAACCCCTTATTTTGGAGTATCACCTGAAGATATTGAATCACTTATAACTCAAAAAATTGAAAAAGAAGTTAACAATATAAGTGATGTTAAAGAAATTACTTCCTCATCATTTGAGGGATATTCTATAATAAGGGTGGAGTTTGAAAGCGGTTATGATATTGATGAAGCATTGCAAAAAGTACGTGATAAAGTAAACAAAGCTGAACCTGATCTTCCTCCGGATGTTGAAAAACCGGAAATAGTTGAAATAAACTTTTCCGAGTTTCCAATTCTTGTTGCTAATATTGCGGGTCCCTATTCATTAGTTAAATTGAAAGATATTGCTGAAGACTTAAAAGATGAAATTGAAAAAGTCGATGGAGTACTTGATGTTAAAGTAAGCGGCGGATTAGAAAGAGAAGTTTTAGTTGAAGTAGATATAAACAAGCTCAATCACTATAATGTTAGGTTCGATGATATTATTGGTGCAATTATAGATGAAAACAAAACCATTCCAGGCGGCTCAATTGATGTCAATAATTCGAGTTTTTTAGTACGTGTTCCAGGTGAGTTCGAGAAGCCATACATAATCGAAAATATTATCGTAAAGTTAAAAGATGGTAATCCTATATATGTTAAAGATATAGCTCAGGTTAACTACGGATTTGAAGACAGACAGACTTATGCCCGGCTAAATGAACAGAATGCTGTTTCTATTAGTGTTTCGAAAAGTGTTGGTGAAAATATCATTCAGATTGCCGATCAGGTAAAGGAAATATTGGATAGGAAACGTGAGGAACTTCCAGCTGATGCCCAAATCTACATTTCCTCCGATCAATCAGTAGATATTGAAAAGATGGTAAGAGAACTTGAGAATAACATTTTCTCGGGATTGGTTCTTGTTGTGGCTGTTCTATTCTTCTTCTTAGGTGTTAGAAATGCATTTTTTGTAGCAATTGCTATACCCCTTAGTATGCTTATTTCATTTTTCGTGCTTCAATCTATAGGTGTTACATTAAACTTTGTTGTTTTGTTCGGGTTGATACTTGCTTTAGGAATGCTTGTTGATAATGCAATTGTTATCATCGAAAATATTTACAAATTTTTGGAAGATGGACATAAACTAGCGGAAGCCGCCAAACTCGGTACAGCAGAAGTTGCATGGCCCGTAACAACTTCAACATTTACGACTGTTGCTGTATTTTTCCCTCTTTTATTCTGGCCCGGAATTGTAGGCGAGTTTATGTTATATATTCCCGTAGTATTGATAGTAACTTTGCTTTCGTCTCTTTTTGTAGCGTTAATAATCAATCCGGTTTTTGCCTCACGGTTTATGAAGCTGGAAAATCCCTCCGATAAATTGGAAACACTTGGACAGAAAATACTTTACCCGTTTAACAGAGTCACTCATTTCTTTGTAGATGTTTCTCTGCCGAAAGTTTTAAGGTTTTATAAGACAATTCTTGAAACTTCTTTAGGACCGGTACGCAAACCTGATCAACCGATTCACAAAAAAAACTGGTTAGGACTTTTGGCAATCTTTTTCTTTTTCATTATTGAAGGTAATATCTCTAATTTCTTACCCTCAGGGGTGGTTATTTTAATCAGTTTTCTAATGGGAGTTGCAATAACTTTCATATTTACAAACACAAAATTGAAGGTAATTTGGGGAACATTTCTTTTATTGTTTATTATTTCTCAGGTTTATTTTCTTTTTGGTCATGGAATTGAATTCTTTCCTGAAACCCAGCCACCAAGAATATATGTTTCACTCGAGAGTCCGAGCGGTACTAATCTTGAAATGTCAAATGAAATAGTAAAAACTGTCGAAGAAAAAATAACACAATTAGGCAATAATGATATTAAAGACCTTCTCGTTGTTGTAGGCGCTTCAAATAATCCTTTTGATGCTGGTAGCTCCACACCCAATAAAAGTTCAGTTACAATTCAATTTGTCGATTTTGAACTGAGGGATCAATCTTCTTTAAAAAGTACAGATGAAATCAGAGATGCAATAATTCAAACAGCAGGAACAGAAGTTTTGGTTCAAAAAGAAGAAGCCGGTCCGCCGGTTGGATTACCGGTTAATATTGAAATCAGCGGTGACGACTACGAAGTGCTTGGTTCAATTTCACAAATGGTTAAAGATTCAATTAAGACTGTAGCGGGATTAGTAGACTTAAAGGATGATTTTGATGACGGAAGACCCGAAGTGCGTGTAGAAATTGATAGGGAAAAAGCAGCTCTCTATGGATTAAACACTAGTCTGATTGCAAATGCAGTTCGGACGGCTATAAACGGTGCTACAGCCTCCAAATATCGCGTTGATGAAGATGAATATGATATTACTGTACGATTGCAGGAAGATCAACGTTCCAGTATTAATGCTTTGGAAACTCTAGAAATAATTTACAACAATAAGAAAGGTGAAACATTAAGCCTTCCGCTGATTAGTGTAGCAGAAATTTATAAATCTAAAGGTCCCGGAGCAATCAGGAGAAAAGATCTAACCAGGGTAATTACTGTTTCAGGAGATGCAGCTGAAGGATATAACGAAAATGAGGTGCTGGAAAAAGTTAAACAAAAGCTTTCTGGTTTTATTCTACCACCGGGCTATTCTGTGGATTTTACAGGTCAGTTTGAATTCCAGCAGGAAGCACAGGATTTTCTTGGTAAGGCATTTGGTATTGCGTTGCTCCTTATTTTTCTGATACTTGTTGTTCAATTTAACTCTTTGAGTCAGCCGCTGATTATTATGAGTGCGGTTATAATTTCTCTTATTGGTGTTTTTATAGGCTTAATAATATATGCTATGCCGTTTGGTATTATTATGACCGGAATTGGTATTATAAGTCTTGCAGGTGTAGTTGTGAATAATAATATTGTTTTAATAGACTATATAAATGTTCTGCGGCGTAGAGGTCTTACAAGAAGAGAAGCACTTGTGAACGCAGGTATGAGAAGATTCAGACCCGTTACACTTACGGCAATCACAACCATTCTGGGGTTGATTCCACTAACCTTTGGAATTGGTTTTGATGTTTTCACGTTTTCAATTGCTGGCTCTGGCGAGAGTGCTGAATTCTGGCGCTCCATGGGTATAGCTGTTATTTTTGGATTGGCATTCGCAACTATTTTAACACTCATTATTGTTCCGGTTATTTACTCAACTCTGGAAGATATACCGGGTGTAATAAGACAAATTAAAAGGATTATTTCAGGAATCTTTAGAAGAATAATTCATAAGCTATTTTCGAGGGCTTAATATTTAATCTGAAGTTTAGAGACGTATAACTAATAACGTTTTCGTTCCAAGATTTATTTAATAAAGATCTTTACTTGTTACCCTCAGATATAATAGCACTTAGTGAAACAAATGCCAAAAATAAAAGAGAGAAAAAATACCTGGCTGCTCATTCTTTTATGGTTGCTTCAACTTTCTGCAATATTTTTCATTAAATATACAAATCAGAATTTACCATTCTCGGAATTTAATTTAGGATTTATTGGTAATCTCTTTCTACTGATTCTCTATTTGTGTTTAATCCTTGTACTTTTAGTCAATTCAATTAAAAAACATTCCAGTATTTCGAATAAAACTATAATTGCTTTTTTAGCTTTATCGTGGTTGTTGCTGTTTATTTCATTTATCAGCATAAACATAGAGATAGGTCTTAATGATATTTATTTATTCGGCCAATCCGGTAATAAACTTTTTACCGGGTTTCTTTTTACAACATTTTTGATTGGGTTATTTTCTTTTCTTCTTTACGCGTTTACCTTATTATTCATTAAGAGTAAACCAAATATTATAAGATCAGTATACGGCAGCACGCTAATGCTGTTGATCTTTCTTCTGCTTACATTCATTTACAATAATACCCTGAGTTACACTTCTGAGAAATGGCAGTTGAATAAAAGCAATAGAAATATAGCAGTAGTATTGGGAGCAGCAGTCTGGTCAGGTAATCTACCAAGCCCTACTCTTGCAGGTAGAGTTGATAAGGCGTTAGAATTGTTAGAAAATGGGTTTTCAGGTAAAATTTTGGTCACCGGGAGCAGTGCTCCGGGAGAAATGACAGAAGCAGAAGTTGCATATAATTACCTGGTTGCAAAGGGAATAGATACAACTTTAGTTTCAATAGAAACTTCAACAAGATCGACTGCAGAGCAGATTCAATTTATAAAAAATAAGTTAGAAGGAGTAAAATCTATTAAAGATATTATTGTAATTTCCGACTCCTACCATCTGCCAAGGGTAATAGAAATAAGCAGGTTTTTCAATTTGGATATAAAAGTAGCCGAATCAAGGCACGTAGTAGATTTTAAGGATAAACTGTATAACAAAGTGCGTGAAAGTATTGCACTCTTTATTTTTTGGTGTTTTGCTTTGTAGTAAAAGAGTTTTAATATTAACCTTACAGTTCTTTAAAAATTTATGATTTGAAATAATTTGACTAAATGATAGCGCAGAAATCCAAAAGAAGAATTATCAGGGAAAAAGTGCTCCAGATTTTATATGCACACGAGCTTAATAAGGAGTCGCTTACTTCCTTTAGTGCAGAAGTTTTGGATGACGTTAAAGATGAAGCCGATCAGGAATTTGCTCGAAGTTTAATAAGAAGAGTTCTTTCAAACTTGGAAGAATTAGACGGTAAAATTAAAGAGCGGGTTGAAAACTGGGAGCTCAACCGCATAGCTTTAATTGACAAAATTCTTTTAAGAATGGGAATTTGCGAGCTGCTTTATTTTCCCGATATCCCGCCAAAAGTATCCATCAACGAATCAATTGAAATTGCAAAAGATTACAGCACCTCTGGCAGTGGTAAATTTATAAACGGAATTCTGGATGCAATTTTAGCCGAGCAGAAAAAATCCGGTAAATTAAATAAGACAGGAAGGGGACTGGTAGAGGAGTCGATAAGCCGCGAAAAAAATAGTAAGAGTTGATGAAAGAAAAGAGTAGAATCTTTGTCTGGACTCTCTTCGATTTTGCGAACACATCATTTTCAATAATCGTTGTTACATTCCTTTATGCTGTTTACTTCAAAAAGACAGTAGCAGGAAGTGAATCAATCGGTGATTTGTACTGGAGTATCAGTACAAGCATTGCGATGCTTGTTACCGCTTTTATTGCACCTGTACTTGGTGCAATTGCAGATTACGGTGCAGGGAAAAAACGATTTCTGCTTTTCTTTACATTCTTGTGCATTTTCGGAACCGCATCCCTTTACTTTGTCGGTCCCGGTGAGATTTTCTGGGGAATATTTTTATTTGTTCTTGCCAACATAGGTTTCGAAGCGGGATTGGTTTTTTACGATGCATTTTTGCCTGAATTAACGGCTCCTAAAAATTTCGGAAGGGTCAGCGGTTACGGTTTTGGTATGGGATATCTCGGTTCGCTCGCAACACTTGGAATTGTATATCCTTTTATCCAGGCTGAATTGATTAAAGAAACATTTCCGGTTGCGGCAATCTTTTTTCTTTTCTTTTCACTTCCGTTGTTTTTCTTTTTAAAAGAAAAAAGAAAAAAAGCAGATAGAACTGAATCCTTTGTATCCATCGGATTCAACCGTGTTTGGTCTACAATTACCCATTTAAAAAACTACAGGAACCTTTTAATCTTTCTTATCGCGTACTTCTTTTATATCGAGGGTGTAAACACGGTAATATTTTTTTCCGGTAATTATGCAAGCACAACTTTAGGATTTTCTGATTCGGATCTGCTGATATTTTTTATAACCGTGCAAACAACGGCAATTATTGGCTCTATAATTTTGGGTGTTGTTGCCGATAAGATCGGACAGAAAAGAACTATTGCAATCACATTACTTATGTGGCTGGTCACCGTTACGATGGCGTATTTTACTAAGGACCAATTTACATTTTACATTGTTGGATTTATTGCGGGTGCATCGATGGGTTCCTGCCAGTCTGTTAGCCGCAGCCTGATGTCGAAATTGATCCCTCCCGATCGAAAAACGGAATTCTTCGGCTTTTATTCTTTCTTTGGAAAAAGCTCTGCGATAGTAGGACCTTTAACTTTTGGTTTTATTAGTTATTTAACCGGAAGCCAGAGAATTGCAATCATCTCAATAGCATTTTTCTTTGTTGTCGGATTAATAATCTTGAACTGGGTTAAAGACCCAAAAATTTTACCGAATGAGTAAGTTTTGGATGGATAATCAGCAATCTCTGAAATTATTTAAGGTTTAGAAATACCACTAATTATGTTTCATTTGTAATTCTATTCGTTAGGCTTTAATTGAGCGGGGATTAGCTTCGGTACTTTTAGCAGCAAAATACTTTTCATTACTAAAATAATCAGAGGTAAGTAATGAGTTCCTTAATTTCACCCTGGGATACTCTCAGTAAACTGATAGCTGAGAAAAACAGTTTTGATTTAACTAAGTATATTGAAACTCTTAGTCCGTCTGAAACAGCAAGAGCAATTTCCCGATTGGATGAGGAAGAACAACATCTGTTGTTTACTCTGCTTAAACCAGAAGATGCAGCGGACATGATTGAAGATATCCCGGATGAGCAAGCAGCGGATTTGGTAGAGGAGATGCCATCGGAGCGGGCAGCTGCTATTATGAAAGAGATGCCAAGTGATCATCTTGTTGATGTGCTGGGTGAAATGGATGAAGATGCGAGTAAGGCAATATTGGAAAAAATGCATCTGGAGGATGCTGAAGAAGCCCGTATGCTGCTGGAGTATCCGCCTGACTGTGCGGGTGGTCTTATGATCTCGGAGTTCCTTGCATATAATATTAATGATAATATACAGGATGTTCTTAATGATTTGCAAGCCAACCGGAGTAAGTACGCAGATTACAATGTCCAGTATTTTTATGTCATCGATGATGAAGAAAAACTCTGTGGTGTGCTACGTATAAATGACTTACTTTTTCCAGCAAGGGAGAAACAGCTTTCACAAATAATGGTTACTTCCCCTAACAAAGTGTCTGACAAGGCTTCAATAAAGGACCTTGAGGAATTTTTCGAAGAGCATCACCTGTTTGGAGCTCCGGTTGTTGACGATAGTGGAAGGTTAGTTGGTGTAGTATTGCCGAGTGCGGTTGAGGAGGCAGTTAACAAGCAAAAAACAAAAACCTTTTTACGAATAAGCGGTATTGTTGGCGGCGAAGAATTCCGTACAATGAGTCTGCTGTCCCGTTCAGGACGACGTCTTTCCTGGCTTAGCATTAATATTGTACTTAATATTATAGCCGCAAGCGTTATTGCGCTTTACGAAGATACTCTTGCTGCATTTATTGCTCTTGCAGTTTTTTTACCTATGGTTAGTGATATGAGCGGATGTTCAGGTAATCAGGCCGTAGCCGTTTCAATGCGTGAGCTTGCTCTTGGATTGGTGCGCCCGGCTGAGTTATTGTGGGTGCTTATAAAGGAAGCCAAAGTCGGTATTATAAATGGAATAGTGCTTGGTTTGCTGCTTGGTGTAATTGCCTTTTTATGGAAGGGAAATCCGTGGCTTGGAGTTGTAGTCGGTGGTGCGTTAGCCGTAAACACTCTGGTTTCAGTTACACTTGGTGGGATGTTACCGCTAATTCTCAAACGGTTAAAACTGGATCCGGCTTTGGTATCCAGTCCTTTGCTAACGACAGTAACCGATATGTGCGGTTTCTTTTTTGTTTTAAGTTTTGCCGCTGCAATTTTACCAAAACTTACGGGTGTTTAATTGAAAAGCATTTTTATCACATTTTTATTGGTATTGGATTTTAAATTTTTCAATTTATATAAAAATCCATATGCTAAAATGTAGGAACTTGATTTATCAAGTTCGAAACAGTTGATTTCATCAAAAAGAACATCATAAATGATGTTCCTGAATTTAAATCCGGTATAAAAAATAATCCAATGGAATTAAAAAATAATTCAGTGGGAAAAATAATCAGATGGTTTAAGGGGCGTATTGCTTTCGAAGCTAAAAAATTAAATCCTGAATTTGCCTGGCAGGCAAGATTCCACGACCGCATAATACGCAATGAAAAAGAACATTATTTTATTATTGAATATTTAAAAAACAATCCTGCACATTACGGCAGTAAAAAACTGGCTGATTATTTTAATAACTTAAAATGATAAAATTGCAGTTGAAAGGATGCGTTTATTTTTTTGATTTAGAAGAATTTCATAAATGAAATTCCTAGGGAAAAGTACTTTGCTGCAGGTGTAATAATATTAAATTGGGTTAAAGATCCATAAATAAAACAATCATGAGTAATTAATAATATAATTGTTCATATTAAAAATCTAAAGGACTTTTTACGCCCATCCCAAGATTTTTTATTATATGTGTATAAACCATGGTAACCCGAACGTCTTTATGACCCAGCAGCTCCTGAACAGTTCTTATATCATAATTATTCTGCAGAAGATGCGTTGCAAAACTATGTCTGAATGTATGAGCACTTGCAGTTGGTTTATCAATTATCAATTTTCTCAAAGAAATTTTTATAGCTTTTGAAACAGTTGAATCGTGAATATGTAAACGATACTTTTTCTTCTTTTCCTGGTCATAAAAATATTTATCTGAAGCAAACACATACTGCCAGCCAAATTCTTTTGAAGCATTCGGATATTTTTCTGCGAGTGCATAAGGGAGAACTGTATCTCCAAATCCTTTCTTTAAATCCGAGTTATGCACAACACGTCGTTTTTCTACCTGTTCTTTTAGATGAGGGACAAGTGATTGCGGAAGAAGAGTAACTCTGTCTTTCTCACCTTTTCCATCACGCACGATAATATTCTTCATTTCAAAATCAATATCTTTTACACGTAAACGCAATGCTTCCGAAAGTCGAAGACCGGAACCGTATAGCAGGCTTGTAACTATTTTTGGTAATCCTTCCATATTCTGGATGATGGAATGCGCTTCTGCTTTTGTAAATACAACAGGAATGTGTTTCGGTTTTGTCGGGCGTTTAATGTCATCAATCCAGCCAACATCTTTATGAATAATTTCTTTGTATAAAAATAGAATTCCCTGAAGCGCCTGGTTTTGAGTAGATGCAGAAACATTCCGATCTACGGCGAGATGGTTAAGGAATTTTCGGATGTCATCTTTACCGAGATTTTCCGGATGGGTTTTATTATGGAATAGAATAAAACGTTTTATCCAGTTGATATAAGATTCCTCTGTCCGCCTGCTGTAATGCAGTGAGCGGAGATAGGTTCTTACCTGGTCGAGCAGCTTTGGTTTTCCAGATTCTTTATGAGATTGATTCTTAATTTGCACAGCAACTCAAAAATAATATCAAGAATCGTTCTATCCTAATATTATTCAATTTCTGGATAAAAAAAGTGTTATAGAGTAATAAACAAACTTATTTATTGACTTAGTTGGAAGATATTTTGATATTAGGATTTAGAAAAACAGGAATTGCCATAAAACCAGTGTAGGCATTTCCTGATAAGTATTAGTTAGGCAATTAAAGAAAATGAAAGTTTTCAATATTATTTTTGGAGTAATAACTATTTTTTATGGTTGTTCACAATCATATAATTATAGCAACAGACCAAACGTTCCACCCAAAAAATATCCGATTATTGAAAAGATTGATTCTAATATTGAACACCTGGCAGCGGACACAGTAGGCAACCTTGGTACCGGTGGTATGATTACCAAGGTAGAGGCAGCCAAATTAGCTACCGCTTCAGGAGTAACCGTAGTCATTGCCAACGGTGCAGAAAAAGACGTAATACCGAGGCT